>ERZ773114.1206-NODE-1206-length-28290-cov-5.889853_pt1 | contig 28290 bp, 32 predicted proteins | sample MGYA00580564_ERZ773114 | MGnify/ENA primary metagenome ERZ773114 (study PRJEB29015, sample SAMEA2737836) | human gut metagenome | biome: human gut; feature: human-associated habitat; material: faeces | place: China | collected 2012 ... | reverse complement strand
CCTCCTTTAAAACAAAAGCATTTTTTTATCTGATGCACTTTGCACAGCGAAATGGCTTAAATGAAGCCGATGCGTCTTATTGGCAGCAAAAAGGCTGGACGAAAAATGTACGCCCGTGGAAATAGCATTTCTATTAAATAGACCAGATCAAATGATGATCTAAAATATTTTCTATTAAATAAACCAGATCAAGTAATGATTTAAAATATTTTCCCTTAAATAGACTCAAACATCGGACCTGATAAATAACGGTCACCGGTATCCGGGAAAAATACAACAATATTTTTTCCGGCACATTCCGGTCTTTTTGCTACTTCCACAGCTGCCCACAACGCAGCACCGGAAGAAATTCCGACCAGAACACCTTCTGTTCTTGCAATTTCACGTCCCATGGAAAATGCTTCTTCATTTGTCACCTTAATGACTTCATCATAGATAGTAGTATCTAATGTTTCAGGAATAAAGCCTGATCCGATTCCCTGAATCTTATGCGGACCGGATCTTCCTTCTGATAAAACCGGTGAAGTAGCCGGCTCCACAGCAATGACTTTTACATCAGGATTCTTTTCTTTTAAATATTTTCCGACACCGGATATCGTTCCACCGGTACCAACTCCTGCCACAAAAACATCTACTTTTCCCTCTGCTTCTTTCCAAATCTCAGGTCCCGTAATTTCTTCATGTGTCTTTGGATTTACCATATTATTAAATTGTCCCGGGATAAAGCAGTTTGGCGTCTTTTCTACAATTTCATTGGCTTTTGCGATCGCACCTTTCATACCTTTCGTACCATCCGTAAGCACCAGTTCTGCCCCATAGGCTTTCATCAATTTTCTTCGTTCAATACTCATAGTCTCAGGCATCGTGATGATCAACTTCATGCCCAATGCAGCCGCTACAGATGCAAGACCGATTCCTGTATTTCCGCTTGTTGGTTCTACAAGTGTAGTATCCTTATCAATTTCACCTTTTTCCAAAGCATCCAGAATGATCGCTTTAGCCACACGGTCTTTTACACTTCCGGCCGGATTAAAATATTCAAGCTTTGCGATCAGATTTGCATCTACATTTTCTTTCTTCTCGATACGACGTAATGCAAGAAGCGGTGTATTTCCTACCAGATCAATAATACTATTTTTTATGCTCACTCTTTTCCCTCCTGTTAAAATAAACAATCCCTCACTTTTGGTATTCATTCAGACTGCCAAGTGAGGGATTTATAAATTCATCTATTTACATTTTTGAGGTATTTACTCTTATGACAGCGTAACATTTCATCTACTGTTGTCTTACAATTCTTATTCTGCTACTGCTTTGAAAGCCTCTTCGAGATCTTCAATGATATCATCAATATGCTCTGTACCGATTGACAGACGAATTGTATTCTTCTTGATACCTACAGCCTCTAATTCTTCATCAGAAAGCTGTGCATGTGTTGTACTTGCCGGATGAATAACCAGAGATTTTACATCCGCTACATTTGCTAATAATGAGAATAACTCTAAGTTATCAATGAATTTCTTAGCTGTTGTATCATCACCTTTGATTTCAAATGTGAAGATTGATCCGCCGCCATTAGGAAAATATTTCTTATATAATTCCTGTTGTCTCGGATCATCTGAAATAGATGGATGATGAACCTTTTCTACCAATGGATGATTCTTCAAATATTCTACAACCTTCAATGAATTCTCTACATGACGTTCTACACGAAGAGACAATGTCTCCAATCCCTGTAAGAAGAAGAATGCATGGAATGGTGATAATGTAGCACCTGTATCACGAAGCAGGATAGCACGGATCTTTGTAACGAAAGCTGCCGGACCTGCTGCTTTTGTAAAGCTTACACCATGATAACTTGGGTTTGGTTCTGTTAATGAAGGGAATTTTCCTGAAGCTTCCCAGTCAAACTTACCACTGTCAACAATAACACCACCGATTGTAGTACCATGACCACCGATGAATTTTGTTGCAGAATGTACAACGATATCAGCACCATACTCGATTGGACGGATTAAATAAGGTGTACCAAATGTGTTATCAATTACAAGAGGAATCTTATGTGCATGTGCAATCTTTGCGATTCCTTCAATATCAACAACATCTGAGTTAGGATTTCCTAATGTCTCGATAAATACAGCCTTTGTATTTTCTTTAATTGCATTTTCAATCTCATCGAAGTTTTCCGGATCTACAAATGTAGTAGAAATTCCATACTCAGGTAATGTATGCTGTAACAAGTTAAATGTTCCACCATAAATATTGCTTGCTGCAACGATATGTTCTCCGGCATGTGCTAGGTTCTGAATCGTATAATCAATGGCTGCTGCACCGGATGCTACCGCAAGTGCTGCAACACCACCCTCTAATGCTGCAATTCTCTGCTCAAATACATCCTCTGTAGGGTTTGTTAATCTACCATAAATATTACCGGCATCTGTCAGACCAAATCTTGCTGCTGCATGATCACTGTTACGGAAAACATATGATGATGTCTGGTAAATCGGTACCGCTCTTGCATCGGTAACCGGATCAGGACTTTCCTGTCCTACGTGTAACTGAAGTGTCTCAAATTTTAAATTTCTATCACTATAACTTTTCTTACTCATAATCTTAATCTCCATTTCTTTTTTATTGTTTTTGTAATATTTTTTCGTTAAGTTCCTTTTATTGTTCCTTGTAATACTTTTTCGTTAAGTTCCTTTTATTGTTCTTTGTGATACTTTTTCGTTATGTTTTTTATTGTTCTTTGTGATATTATTTCATTATGTTCTTTTCTTCATGATTTATAACATTCCTAACAAGTATTTCTTGTTGTTCTTTTTCTTTTGAAATTCCTTGTTATTTTTAATGTATACTTTTGCACGTTTCATAACAGTTTTTATTACTCTTTTGTTTTTGAGTCTCTCTGTTATTTTTGCATATTCCATAACACATTTTATTGGGTTTAAAGAATACTTTCAAATATTTTCAAAAGCCACTTTTCCCATAAAAACATTCTATTTTATCACACTCTGCTTACCGGCAACACATCACATACTCTCCTTCACCGGTTGATCTGCTATACATTCGTTCAAACGAATGATTCAGATGTCGGCTGCAATTATTTTGATACTTTTCTTTCACCATTGCATAACCTCCTTCAAACATTGTATTCAGTTATCTTTAGTATTCATACTAATTTGCTATGAATAATTACAAGACACATATTACACCTGTATTCCTACTTTGTCAATAGGAATATTACGATTTATTCAATTTTTTTATTTTTCCTTATTTGCAAAGCTAAATCCTACTGAATCAGTTTTTATTTTACTTCACTCATAAAACCCATTTCTAACCTTTTGCAAAGTGAATATTCCGGCTACCATATCCCTGCTGTCCGGCATAAGGAAACCAAGAAAAGTATGTGATTGGATCAATACAAGTTTATCAGATTCATTCAATAATGTTAATGATAGCATCAAATTATTAGCTATTTTCTCGTCCGATATATCTAATCTTACCTAGAACATTTTCTTGTGTTAAAACATAAAATAGAGGATACACGTTTTTATAAACAAACGCGATCCTCTATCCGTTAAACAATTCATTAGTTGCTAAAAGTTTTCTATTTTTTAAATGATTTCAAACTCAGAAAGCACATCACCACATGAAGTTTGCACACGCACTCTATATTTTCCTTGACCTAATTCTCCAAAAACATTATCCAAATCCGCTTCTGTCACACTTTTATCTCCAGGCATAATATATCTTGCATCTGCAGTCACATCATTTGTTTTGCGCGGCATCACTGTCCAAACTTTACCGTCATACTTTTCTACTATAAAATAAGTCGGCAAAGTTATCATGCGTTGTGAAGTGTTATAAACCGAAAATGTAATGGTCTTGGTGTTTTGAACAAAACTGTCAATTACCAATTTTGCATCTTTTATATTAGCTTCTCCATTTGTTCCCCATGAGCTTTGAGGGGCTGCTGAAGGTCCAATTGCCTGGGAATTACCAGTTGGCTTTGGTGTTGCTGGCAACTTATTCTTTTTTACCCACACATTACATCTATACTTTTTCCCTTTATACTTTGCTATAACAGAGCACCTCCCGCTTTTTTTTGCCTTTATTTTCCCCTTTCGTACTGTGGCAATTTTTTTATTGTTACTTTTCCAAACCACTTTTTTTATTTTTGCACCTTTTAACCTAATTGTGCATGATTTTCCTTGGATTAGTACAACCTTTTTGGTGGACAATTTCACTCTCCCTAAAGCAGATGGCTTCGAGCTATATGATATAACTCCAGTCGCAAATGACGCTACCAGTAAAATTATAATTAATCCTTTTCTCACATTAAAACCTCCCCTCCTGTCATGTCATGCCGTTATACATAATTGTTATTCTGTAGCCACACAATCAAAGAATAATCGTACCGCCTTCCTGATGACTCTCCACTCACCACTTGATTACTAAGCATCCTAGTATGAGTGATAACCCCGTGTACATAATAGTCGGAATCAAAATACGGAGAGCCGCTCTGTCCACCAGAACAATAAATATTATCACAATCTAAACGTAAATCCGTGTAACTCGTAACAGAACCATATGCTTCATACATTCGATATCCGTCATCACGATTTCCTGGATATCCAGCTGTCCTAAGACTCATCCCATTATTTATTTCTGAACTCATTCCAAAACAGCCTGTTTTTTCTACAGTCCGCTCGCCCCAAATCACATATGCTACATCATAATTAGAATCTGTTGTTATTTTTCCATCTGCACTTCGTCCTGTAATGTATTGTGGATAATAAATATACGCAGAAACATTGGTAAACTGATGAGTATATGTATTATTATAACCATTATATCCATAGAATGCTTGAAAATCTGTAGACCAGTTTCCATAATCATCAGTCAAACAATGGCGTGCAGTAGCACATAAATTAGGTCCAATAGCAAATCCCGTTCCCATATATCCTGCTTTTTGCGTTCCAGCAGCATTTGTTGTTTCTGAAAAATAAAGCTTTGCAATTCTATAATATGGATCTGCTTGTGGATTACTAACAAGACTTCTGTTGTCAATGGCTCTTGTTGATTTTTGGCTTTCTCCATAATACTCCAATGTATTGTTTTTTGCATCATCAAACATCTGTTTTTCTTTTTTTGTTAATAGTTTTTGTTCCTGTGGTTCCGAAGCACTTTGGGGTTCAAATTCTGCTGTATCTACACTCCTTTTTCTTTGAGCATTTGAAACAACTGCTTGCAGCTCATCTTCTGTAATCAATGTTTCCGTCTGAGTTTTCACATCATAATATGCCAAGACTGCATCGGAACCTGCATCCAACGATTGACAATTGTCTTTCAAATCACAAGCAAATATATCTTGCGGAATTAACATAATTGTCAATACAAAAATCATCAAAACACTAAAAGCTTTTTCATTTTCATAATATAACTATAGTGGCTCAGTTGTCAAGACAAAAATTTAATATTTTTATAATGAACTGATATGTTGACGGGTTATATGAGAGAATGCAATGTAGCGTCTCCCGGACTTTTTATATTATGCGACTGCTCTGGCTTCATCCAAAAGCATTGCCGGATAGTACATCTCTGCAGGACGCTTATTATCGATTGCCTGATGGCATCGCTCAAAGTTATAATTGTAGATATATCTTCCGATGGCTTCTCTTGCTTCCTTGAGATTAGCATACTCCGTGAGATATGCTTCCTCATACTTGAAGCTTCGGAACCAGCGCTCAATCATGATATTATCTGCCCAGCGGCTTTTAACATCCATGCTCTGGCGAATACCGTTATCACGAATGAAAGCAATATATTTATCACTGGTAAACTGGCTGCCCTGATCCGAGTTGATGATTAACGGCTTTGCTACTTTAAATGCCTTTTTACATGCATTGATAACCATAGTGGTATCCAGAGTGTCATCAACATCCCAGCCAACGATACAACGACTGTACCAGTCGATAATGGCTGTCAGATAAAGAAATCCATGCTTCATTGGAATATATGTAATGTCAATCGACCATGCCTGATTTGGGCGGTCTATGACTGCATTACGAAGCAGATATGGACAGACTTTTGCCTGTTTCATGCGCTTAGACAGATTTATTTTGGGATAAATCGGTGTAATGTCCATTTCGCGCATATATCTTCCTACTTTACGGCGACCAACCTGGTATCCGCGCAGCTTAAGCTGAGCAGACATCTGACGGGCTCCCCAAGTAGGATTATCAGTATGCAGATGGTCAATGATCGCTTTGCATTCCAAATCTTCCTCTGAAACCGGGGTGCCACTATAATATACGCTGGTGCGGTTGATTCCGAGTAGTTTGGCTCCTGTAGAAACCGACAGCTCCTTAGTCGTCAAAAGGTTTCGGACTAAATTTACTCTCGTAGTCAGGTCCGACAATTTCTTCAGATTTTTTTTTGAGCCAGTCAACCTGCATGGTAAGTTGACCGACCTTTTTAGCGTATTCAGCTTTTTCCTTGCGTTCTTCGGCAAGTTTTTCCCGGAGATTGTCTTCTCGCTTATTATCGAAAGCAAGAGAAGCATTAGCAAGGAATTCTTTCTTCCAGTTACGAAGGAGATTTGGTTGAATATCGTTTTCAACAGCAAGAACATTGAGTTCTTTCTCGCCCTTAAGCAGTTGGAGGACAAGATTGGTTTTAAATTCAGCACTGAAATTTCTTCTTGATCTGAACATAATAAGTACCTTCTTTCTTTTGGTGATTATAGTATATCAGATTCATTAAGAAATGTCGCTTTCAGTGTCTTAATTTATGAGGCCATTATAGTTGGACATGAATTATTTGATTGACGGTATAAAGGCTATGATTTATACTTGTAAAGTAAGAGTTGATTAAATGACGAGGTACCCGAAATGACGATTTCTGAACAAATCAAGGTACTGTGTGTGCGGTCAGATATTAGCGTAGCTGAGCTTGCACGGCGAATAGGGACAACACCACAGAATTTTAATGGAAAAATGAAAAGGGAGAGTTTTACCATAGCTGAATTAGAAGATATAGCAGGTGCGGTAAACAGTTCTTTTGAAAGAAAATTCGTATTAAAAAACGGAGAGAAAGTTTAATGCATAAAAATATAAAACAAAATAATTATAGTAGATATGCTGCCAATAGAGATGTTATTTCTTTATTTTCCGGAGCAATGGGATTAGACATTGGATTGGGAAAAGCAGGTTTAAATGTAGCAATTGGACAGGATTTTGATGCAGCCTGTGTAAAAACTATGCAGGTCAATGGCCATAGAGTATTGGGCGGAGATATTAGGGAAATACAGCCCCAGCAATTATTAGATATGACAGGCTTATCTGTAGGAGAGCCATTTTTGATTTGTGGAGGACCGCCGTGCCAGCCTTTTTCTACAGCAGGAAAAAGATTGGGTATAAATGATCCGAGAGGCAGTTTGTTTATGGATTTCATTCGTATGATTGATTATATACGGCCTCGCTTTTTCGTGATGGAAAATGTAAAAGGAATTATGTCGTCGCCATTGAAACATGTGCCTTTGTCTGAAAGAGATGAAAGCGATCCTGATCAGAAATTAGGAACAGTGCTTGATGTGATTTTAGCAGAATTTGATAAACTGGGATATAAAACTGTATATGGCGTACTTGATGCTGTAAATTATGGCGTTCCACAATTCAGAGAGAGGTTTGTGTTAATTGGTAGTCGGGATAATGAAGATATTTTCTTACCAATTCCTACACATTTTCAGATGCATCAAAGCAAGGAGTATCAGTGGCAGACAGTTAGAAGTGTGATTGAAGATTTGGAATCTGACCATGGAGAATGTGCAACGTTAAGTGAAGAAAGATTAAAATTCTTGAAAATGGTTCCGGAAGGTGGGAATTGGAGAGATTTACCAGAGAATATTATTCCTATTGCTATGGGAGGTGCATATAAATCCGGAGGTGGAAAAGTTGGATTTTATAGAAGGTTATCATATGATCAGCCTTCACCAACTGTAGTTACTTCTCCAGTACAGAAAGCAACAATGATGTGTCATCCTACACAAGATAGACCATTAAGCGTAAAAGAATATGCAAGAATTCAGCAATTTCCGGATGATTGGGTATTTACTGGAACGACAGCAGCAAAATATCGGCAGATAGGGAATGCTGTTCCGGTAGGATTAGCAGAAGCTATTGGAAAGGCTGTGCTTTCTGTGGCTAATAAGACGGCTTTAGTTCAGACAAAACGCTTTAGAGGCACAAATGTACATAATAAGATTAGAAATGCAATAGAATTGGGAGGAAATTTATATGCCGTTAAATAATTCATATGATGAACAGGCTGTAATTCAGGCGATTGCTTCTGCCTTGGAAACATTTTATGGAACGTTAATTGAAAAGATAGATGGATTAAACATACAGAAGGTAATGAAACGTAAAAACCCGTATTTATACCGTGCAAAGGCTATGCAGAGTGCAACTGAAATCGTAGATTCGGTGCTTACAGCATTTGTAAGTTCTAGTGAAGAAACGATTTTTGGAAATTGCTTTTTTGAACCGATTGCTATTGCTGCAAGTGGTGGAAATAAAGCCTTGGCAGAAGGTATTGATATTATGATTCAGAACAATGAAACAAATACAATCTCTGCAATAGCTGTTAAAAGTGGGCCGTCCGTATTTAATGCAGACAGTAAAAAACGACAGGAACAGAATTTTACAGCTGCTTCTAAGTTGGCACAGCAAGCAAAGGCAAGATATGAAGCGTATATCGGTTATTGTTATGGGAAAAAGAAAGAATCTGGTAGAGGAAAGCCCAAAATGTATCAAGAATTGGCTGGAAAGCGATTCTGGGCAGAATTAACAGGAGACGAGGACTTTTACATAAAGATTATCGGATATATGGGGACTATGCCGGAGAAATATGTGGCTGATTATAAAGAAAGTTATAACAGAGCAGCTAATAGACTTGTTAGGGAGTTTTCTAATAGTTTCTGCAGAGAAGATGGAAGTATTGATTGGGAAAAGTTGGTAGAATTTAATTCGGGAGATTAAATGTAAATAACTAGATAGGATAACCGCTTTATGGAGGCACGGAAGGAGAAGAATTGAATGGATCAATTTACAAACTATGTAGAGCTGCAAGCTGAAAAAGCAGAAAATTTGTCATTTTGTAGGGGCATAAAGCTATTACATATTAGAGACAAAGTGGAAACGATGCTTGGATTTATTGGAAAAGGTGGAATATTTGAAGAATACACGGTGCATAGTATTGAGCATATTGACGAGATGTTAAAAATCGTTGAATGGTTAATCCCAGATATTACAAAGGAAAAAATGACATATGCGGAATGGCTTATGCTTACGCTTGCTATTTATTTTCATGATTTGGGCATGGTTGTTACAAAAGACGAATTTGAACATAGAGATGAAACTGGTTTTAAAGAATATAAAGAAAAAGTTCTAGAAAATACGGAAGAATCTGAGTATGAAGAATGTGCTAAAGAACGGGGAGATTCTTTTCTATATCAGGAATTTGTGCGTGAAAATCATGCTGCACGTATTCGGCAATGGATTGAAGGAAAGAATGCTAGGAATTTAGGCGAAGCCGAGGCTGTGTGTCAGGAAATTGAGGATATATTGAAAAATCTAGATAAAATGTTTACAGCAGATTTGGCTATGATATGTGAGAGTCATCATAAAGATGATATAGAAGATTTTTCAAAATATAAAGTAAAAAAGATGTATGGAAATACAGAAAATGAAAAAGTAAATCTTAATTATATTGCAATTATTTTGCGAACGGCAGATTTGTTGCACATAACAAGAGATAGAACTCCTTCAGTTGCTAGAAGGCTTATTAATGTAAGTAATCCAGTAAGTGTTCTTGAATGGGAAAAGCAAATGGCCGTTAGAGCTGTTCGCCCAAAAGATCAGCGAAATGAAGAAGGAGTTGTTGATAATAGTAAACAGAAAGATACGATAGAAATTACAGCGTACTTTGATGGAGCTGAAACTGCAGAGGCTTATTTTGGCTTATCTTCATATTTGCAGTATACGCGTAAAGAATTAGCTAAATGTTGTGAAATAGTTGAAAAAGCTCAAAAACGAGAAGGAGCAGTAGGATATGAATTTCCTTGGCGAGAAGTTGATGAATCTCAGATAGAGGTTAATGGATTTGAAAAGAAAAAATTGCAGTTTACTATTGCTCAGGACAATATTTTACAATTGTTGGTTGGTCATACGTTATACAATGATTCTTCGGTTGTGGTTAGAGAACTGGTGCAAAATGGTATAGATGCGGTGAGATTACAGACAGAATATGAAAAAAGAAATGGAAAGGATTATTCGCAGGGAAAGGTTTGGGTTGAATGGAATAGCGCTAAGCGGCAATTGAGCTTTTGGGATAATGGAACTGGAATGTCTATCCAAGATGTTGAAAATTATTTATTGAAAGTTGGAGCATCAAAATATAGAGATGAAGTGGTGAAAAAACAATTTCCTAATTTTACATCTATAAGTCATTTTGGTATTGGAATTTTGACTTGTTTTATGGTTGCAAATGATATTGATATAGTGACAAGTTCCGATGAGCAAGAGGAAGCAAATAGTATTAATCTGCGAAAGGTAAATGGAAGTTATTTACTACGTAAGATGAATAAAAATGAGTTAGATGTACGAATCAAACAACATGGAACAATGGTAAAATTATATGTCAGAAGTGATGTAGACATGGCAAAACTAGAAAATGATTTACGAAAGTGGATTGTAGTTCCAGAAATTCCGGTATATTTATCTGTTGACGGCAATGAAAATATAAGAATTGGTTATAATTCTCTAAAAGAAATACTGATAAAATATTTAAACGAAACAGGCCATGATGTTGATGGAGAAAAATATGATGTATATGAAAAGAAACATGGAAATGTGACAGTAGCTTATGCGGTAAGGCACTTGAAGTACATGTCTGATTGGTGTTTGATGAGTGCGGATAATAGACGTGTGCAAAGAAAAGCAATTTTACCGATTGGGACTTGTGTTGAGGGAATACGAGTTGAATTTTCTACACCTGGATATAAAAATACATCAATATTGGCGATAGCAAATATAAAAAACAGCAAATATCAAACAAATGTTGCAAGATCTGCAATTGAATTAGATGCAAATAATGAAATATTGTCTGATATATATGACGTATACAAAGATTATGTGCAGGAACAGATGGATAGATTAGAGGATCAAGATTATGCACAATCTTGGGCGGTATCTGAAGGAAGATATTTAATGCGTCCTTTGATTTATGATGATTATAGCAATAGTCGTATAGAACCAATAGATGAAGATGTATTAATTCATAGATTGGCGCATTTGAAGTGTTTAGCATTAGAAAATGAAGGTGTAAGACAGATAGTTTCGGCCGAAGATGTTGCTGAATTGGAAGAGATAAATATTTTCGAATGTGAAATGACAAGAGCGGGAGAATATTTACTGAAGGAAGTACGAAGTAGTGCAACCTTGAGTAGTCTTATAGGTGTCGTGTGTAAAGATAATTTTTTGGCAGGAGTTAAAAATGTTATATGTAATATAGATATGGGAAATTTATTGCATCAATATGCACTTAAGAATAAAGAGGTAAGCAAAATTGAAGTTGCGCATAAAGAAAGAAGAATTCATGTTACCTATTCTTGTAAAAATGATTTATGGTATGAATTTGATCTGAGAAATAGAGGATTGGCAGCAAGATCGTTATATATTCCTAAAAAGAATATGGTCATATCAGGGTTAAAAGAAGAAATAGGAGTAAAAAATTTTGGAGGAATATATATACAAAGTAACACAGAATTATGTGAATATTTAATAAAGGTAATAGGAGCCTTTCAGAGCGAAGATACGGAAGAAAATAAAATATTATTGGAAGTATTTTTATCATATGTGTTTGATAACAAAGTGTTAGAAGTGGCATATAAGCAGGATGTTAATACATCGAATATGTTTAAACAACTGTTAGAAGAAAGATTTGTTCGCGTAAGCAATGAATTAATTGAAAAAATGTGGGCAAAAATAGATACGCAGGAATTTGTGAATAAAATACTTACCAAAAATTATACACTTTATTCTATAGACAATTGGTCAAGAAAGAATGATTCAATTTAGAAGTTGATAACATTCTCATGATAACAAATTGATAACACCGTTCAGTACAGCCTATGGATGTAGGATAGTAGAACACATATAAAACCAAATAGAACCATAATACCAATACTAAAAAGTATAGTAGTAAGATTTTATTTGCGAGTTTGAATAACCTTAGAGTGGTTTAGAGGTTAGCTCCACAAATCCAGTATTTTCAAGACCTGAGACTGTGTGAAATTACACGATTTCAGGTCTTTTTTTGGTTGTTGCTTCTAAAATGATTCTAATTTTCTAAAAAAACAGAAGCGAAATAACTCCAAAACAAAGTCAAATTCTGTTTCTTATCTTTTATCTTCCTCAGATTTCAAAAAAATTAAATATTTTTGCTGTGATTAGTAATGAGCTTTTTTTCAACCCAAATGTATTACGTAAGAAAAAACACGTAATTGGAGGTGAATGAAATGTTTGAATGCAGAACCTTTATCACAGTAAAAGAAATCAGCGAAGTACTCGGTGTTTCGGAATCTAAGTCATTTCATTCTGCCAAGCAAGAACATCTCGTGGAGTGATAGCTCTCATTACAAGATCCTTAAAGTATGGAAGAATCTTTTTCTCAATAACCCAGTAATTCATATTTCCACACAAAGCCCCCTGCCGACCAATCAATGCAGATTCACCATCATGATTGTAATCCGAAGTATACCCTCTTAATCCATTTCCTACATAGACGGGATAATCTCCTGCTGTATCTATCTGATCTGCCTTCAAAGAATTCCCGCTTTTGAATTCTTGGCATACTTCACCCAACTTACGCTGTTCCCAAGAATATGTTTGATTTCATTCATATTTGAGAATATAATTAGACTAACTATTGATTGCTATATATATGTGGAGAGTGCATGGAATATAAATCAATTCGAGAAATGGCAGATGAGTGGGGGATATCCAAAAGACGTATACAGGTTCTTTGTTCTGAAAACAGAATAGAAGGCGCAGTAAGAATAGGATATTTATGGGCAATTCAAGCAAATGCAAAAAAGCCTAAAGATGTACGAATTAAGAGCGAAAAGTACAGAAAAAACAAGAGTGATGATGAATGATAATCAGCTAATGGGAGGGATTATAAGATGTATGGAAAAGCTATTGAACTCTTTCTTGTAAATGGATCCGCAGATAGTTTGACTACAGCGGAATTATCGAATTGGAATGGAAAAGCCATAAAGATTCCAAGAACAGAGATTGCAGGATGTGATCGGGATGATATTAAAGGTGTCGGTGTGTACTTTTTAATGTGTCAGGAGGATGACGGAACGGATTCTGTGTATATCGGCGAAGCAGAAAACGTGTTGGATAGGCTTTCTCAACATCTTAGGGATTATCAGTCCGGCAAGGAGAAATATTACTGGAATACTGCGGTAATTTTTGTAGGTAGAGACTTGAATAAAGCCTTAATTAGATATTTAGAGAATCGCTTTGTTGAGATTGCTAAGGACTGTGGCAGATATTCTATCCTGACGAAGAACACGTATAAGAACACTGTACTGAAAGAAGCACAGATTGCTACTATGGAAGAGTTTATAGATAACGTGAAGATCCTTATCAATACTCTTGGATATAAGGTTCTTGTGCCGGTTCCGAAGGCTGCAGATGATACAGTTTATCTGTATTGCAAGGGAACAGAGGCAAGTGCAAAAGGTTTTGTAAGTACAGGTGGATTCACAGTACTTTCAGGTTCAAAAATATCAGACCATACAGTGCCGTCATTGGAGACCCAGGGTAAAGGTTATTATAATCTGCGAAATACACTTATCAAAGATGAAGTGATAAAAGATGGAGTATTCCAAAAGGATTATGAGTTTAGTGCCCCATCCGCTGCATCGGCTGTAATACTTGGACATACATCCAATGGTAATGTTGATTGGAAAACCGAGAACGGAACGAAATTAAAAGATTTGTAGGAGATGTTTAGATTGAAGTATATCGTAAAGAAAATCATGGAACCGGATTACGGTTGTGAGGAGCGTCCGGATGATTATGTGGCTATGGACAAAGTCTTATTAAGAGATGAAAACGGATCTGAAATTGATATGGAGATTGCTGATAAAGAATTATACAGTAAAGATATCAATGAAGGAGATTGGGTATATTTTGATCTAAACAATCAGATTTTTAAAGAGCAATAACTTTTGGTCCAATGGACTAGAAGTTGACCAGGGGGAATAATATCGATGGATAATAATTTCATAGAGGAATTGCTTAATCATCCATATGAAGAAAAGAGTATTAAGTCGTTAAGAGGAGAATTCTGGATAGAGGAAGTTTTTACAAATAAGAATAATCATATAGATGGTGAAATACGTTGTGGTATTCATGGAGACGATTTATTGAATGGTAGTGTGGAGATTCACATAGACATCGAAAAATTTAAAAATGAACATCATGCTAGATTTGGTTATTTGGAAGTACCCTCAAGGATTAGCAATCATGGAATAGGCACAACACTTATGCTTTCCGTTATTGATATAATAAAGGCTTTTAAGGAATTTTATTCGGTAGGAGAAACAGTGAGTGCAAGTGGCTGGTTATCTACGTCGGATAAACAAAACGGGAATTGGAACAAGTCGGTTCCTCTTTATGAAAAGATAGGGTACTTAGCAAATGTAGAAAGCTATTTTACCATCAAGAATGATGAAAATCATTATACAGCAGAAGATTTTTTGCGTATATCAAATGACGATGGAAGTATTATTTATTTGATTTAAGTAGGGAGGTGAGGATTTGCCTTTTCAGATTATTAGAAATGACATAACAAAAGTAAAAGCAGATGCCATAGTAAATACGGCAAATCCGAACGTTGCCGTTGGAGATGGTGTAGATTCTGCCATATATAAAGCCGCTGGTAAGGAAAAACTTCTTGAAGCACGTAAGAAGATTGGTCTTTTGATGCCGGGCAAAGTAGCAATCACTGATGCATTTGATCTTGATGCAAAGTACATCATTCATGCAAGTGGTCCATGGTGGACGGATGGAAGCAAAGGCGAGGAAGCGTGTCTTCGTTCTTGTTATGAAAAAGCTTTGCAGTTGGCAAAAGACCACGGATGTAATTCCATTGCATTCCCACTTCTTGCTACGGGCACATATGGTTTTCCAAAGGAGCTTGGCATTCAGATTGCCGTTGATACTTTTACAGCTTTCTTGGAAGACAATGATATAGAGATCACGCTTGCTGTATTTGGTAGCGAGGATGTTACCATTTCCGGTAAGCTTGTAGAAGATGTAGCCAGCTTTGTTGATGACGGCTACGTAGCAACAGCTCTTGCTGAGGAATACCGAAATGACAATTATCCGCGTGAAATAGGAAAACGTCCGGAGAGCAGAGTGGGTTCTACAGTGCAATCTTTCCGTATACCATCATTCCTGCGAAGAGAAAACAGGGATGAAGAGGAAGATAGTTTTGATGCGCTTCCTTTAGAGGAAGAGGCTAAAGAAGATGAAGCACTTTCGGTTATGATGCCGGAGTATCTTAAGCCGGTTTCCTTTGGAAAGAAGACAGAGTCTTTAGAGGATGCGTTAAAGGAAATCTATACGGATTCTTTTGAAAAGCATTTACAGCAGCTTATCAATAAAAAGGGGCTTAAAAATTCAGAAGTATATGCAACAGCGAATATTTCAAAGCAGTATTTTTCAAAACTACTTAAGGGTCAGGTAAAGCCTTCAAAAGAGAAGATGCTTGCACTTGCTGTTGGGTTGCGCCTTAATCTTGACGAAACGATAGATTTTCTTAGAATAGCCGGGTATGCGTTGTCACCGATATCGCAGACAGATAAGATAGTTGAGTATTTCATAGAGCACGAAGACTATAACGTCTTAAAAATAGATATTGTATTATTTGATTATGGGCTTGATCCCCTGTCAAATCAAAAAATATGAAAGGTCGCCTCACGGTTGACCTTTTTTCTTTGCCCACGGTTTATTATTACATCACAACAAGGAAATGCCTCACTGCAGGGAGGTCAGTAATAGAAAACGGAGGTAAAGAATCATGAGTAAAGGATTAACGGAAATCGTTTATATTTTGGATAGAAGCGGATCAATGGGAGGGCTTGAAGCAGATACTATCGGTGGTTTTAATTCCATGATGGAGAAGCAGAAAAAAACTGGTGAAAAGGCATATGTATCTACAGTATTGTTTGATGATACCTGTGAGGTCCTACATGATAGAGTTTCGATTGATAAGATTAAGAAGATGACGGATAAGGAGTATTATGTTCGAGGATGCACAGCACTTCTTGACGCGGTAGGTGGAGCAATCCATCACATTGGGAATATTCATAAGTATGCTAGACCGGAAGACCGCCCGGAGAAGACCATCTTTGTGATTACAACAGATGGTATGGAAAATGCCAGCAGACAGTATTCTTATAATAAGGTGCAAAAGATGGTAAAGCACCAGCAGAAAAAGTACGGCTGGGAGTTTATTTTCATCGGAGCTAACATTGATGCATATGCGGAAGCTCAGCGTTTTGGAATCAGAAAAGAGCGTGCCGTAAATTATGTGCATGACAATATCGGAACCGCTACAGTTTATGAAGGTGTATCAAAGGCAGTGTGCTTTGCGATGAAGGCAAGTTCTGCGGAAGATATGGAGGATTGTCTTAATGACAGTGGATGGGAAGCTCCAATCGTAGCAGATTATCTAACTCGTGGAAATAAGAAGAATGGGGGTAAGAACTAATGGCTATTAAGGGTGCAGTATTAGGCGATATATTGGGATCTCAGTATGAATTTAATCGTCTAAAGAATTTTTCGGCGTTATATTAGCCATCATCCGGAATTTCAGGAATATTTTGACCGCAGGCAGAAAAATTTCAGTCACAAAAAGTCAACGATGCGTTTTGAAACTCCTCCCGGACAACAGGCACAGCTGGATTGGAAAGAATCCATTAAATTCACTCTGAAATCCGGTGAGATGATCGATGTAAATATTTTTGTCCTGATACTGGCAGCTTCCAGGTTTCGAAAATATCATTTATCACTGACCAGATCGCAGGATGTCCTGTTTTCGTTTATTGATGATGCATTTGAAACTTTTGGCGGAGTACCTGAGGAACTGCTTACAGATAACATGAAAACGGTTATGGATGAACCGCGGACAGAGTACTCAAAAGGAAAAGTAAACGGACGTTTCCAACACTTTGCTTCTGATTACGGATTTGCAGTAAAACCCTGTATTGCCGGGCGTCCACAAACAAAAGCGAAAGTAGAAGCTCCGATGAAGCTTTTAGATGAAATCTATGCGTATAATGGTCTGTTTGATTATCAGGAACTGAATGAGTTGGTTCAGCGATTGAATGAACGGATCAATCATCAGGTACATCCGGGAACCGGGCGGATCCCGGTCATGCATCTGCAAAAAGAAAGGGCTCACTTATTACCCTTGCCCAAGGATACAATAAGAAAGCCCTGCCAGCTTGTTACCATTACATCCAAAGTAAATACTTCAAGTATGATCACATATCATTCCAATCAGTATTCAGTACCGCCTGAATATATCGGAAAAACATTGAATTTACAGGTGTATGATAATCATTTGCATGTGTATTATAACACCACTTTGGTCGCTGTGCACGCGATAAGTTCAAAAAAATTGAATTATCCGGAGCAGCATTATATAGCGATCAGTGAAATTACTTTAAAAAACAGGAACTGCGATATAAACGCTGTTGCCAGAGAAAACTTAAAACAGATAGGAGCATTATTCCAAAATGAATAGTACATATATACAATTGAAGCAAAACCTTGAGTATCTGAAAATGAAACAGATGCTTCTCCATCTTGATGAAGTGCTGGATTTCATCACGGCTAATAATCTATCTTTTACGGAAGGTCTTGTGAAACTGACATCACATGAGATCGACTTTAAAGAAGCAAACATGATACGTTCCATGGTCAAAGTAGGAGCATTTCCACATCACAAGGAACTGAATGATTTTGACTTTGAATTTCAATCATCAATTAACGAACAGGAAATCAGAGATCTTGAAACACTGCGTTTTTTAGAGGCGGCAGAAAATATCGTTTTTCTTGGTTCAAGCGGTGTGGGGAAAACACATCTTGCTACTTCAATCGGCATAGCAGCCGCAAAAAAACGATACAGCACTTACTTTATAAAGTGTCATGATCTGATACAGCAACTTAAGAAAGCCAAACTGGAAAACCGTCTGGAAGCCAGACTGCGACACTTTTTTAAATATAAGCTGTTGATCATTGATGAACTGGGTTATCTGCCAATTGAAAAAAATGATGCAAAACTGTTCTTCCAAATGATAGATCTGAGATATGAAAAACGAAGCACCATTTTGACAACAAATATAAATTTTAATTCGTGGGATGATGTATTTTATGATCCGGTCATTGCAAATGCAATTCTGGATCGGATCCTGCATCATGCACATGTAATAAACATCACTGGGAAATCGTACCGCTTAAGGGAATATATGATACAGGACGATGAATGAGCAAACTTGTACATTCTTAAATGATCAAAAACGTACATTTTGATATTGACATTTATACTTTTCTAACTGTTCTTTTGGATATGCTGTCGGTGGAAGTTGTTTAATTTCTTCCCACACCGCACGTTTACGGTAAGGCAAATCGGAAATGTTGTCACAGCCGACACGCTCTTTCACATCCTCAAATATATCTATTTTCATGTTGTCCTCCAATCTTAAAAATTTGCATGAAAAAAGCAGCAAACTGTTAAGATTTACTGCTTATTACTTTAAATAATGCTATTGATATAATCTGACATATCCTTTACAAGTTTTATTGCAAATTCAGCTTCTCTTTTCTGCAATAAATCGTCATTAGGATGTGATAATGAATGTCTATTTCGCATTTCATTGATTGCTGCAATTACACCAGAAGCACTACGTAACGATTTTCTTACTAACTCTGCAATTTCGGTAGAACCAATATTCGCACTAACTTCCGTATGCAATTTAGTATATAACTGGCTCAACGTATCAGATTCTTCATAACCAACTTGTTTGTTATCCAATACTTTTCTCAAATACCCATGAAAAGCTGTATGTATTCGGTCAAATGCGGAGTCATATTTTCCTTGCTCCATTAGTAATTCGGCATCAGCAATAGCTTTACTAATTACTTCTGTTAATGAAATAGAAGAAAAGTCTATAACCTCATAATGTTCAACTAAAATACCAATATCAACATGTGTTAAGTAATTGTCACCTTGTCGTCCATAAATACTTTCTGCTATATCTAAAATGTTTTCCCGTTCTGCAATAAAAGAATCTTGTTTATCTATTGGTGCTTGTATATGAAGAATTGAACAATATGTATTCCACTCACGTCTTGTAAATAAACCCGTTTCTTCAATATAAACATTACAACGTGGAAGTGTCATAATTACTTCCCACATTTTATCTGTCCCAAACTTCCAATCTGCATTAGCTCTATGCTCAAGTGCTTTAATCAATGTTACTTTAAAACTTCTATCATCCATTTTAATTATTCCTTTCTTGTTTTAAATATTCATGATAATATTTTTCTTTTAATAGGGATATTTCATTTGCTTGCATTTGCTCCGCTGTTAGGTCTTTTTCACCTCGAATTTCATATTTGACACGTTCCCATTCTAACTTTAAATATACTTGAGAATACTTTGTCAGTAAAATAATATCATTTTGAAAATTCAATGCGTTAAAATCTTCTCCTGCAGAAATATTATTTTTAATATTATCTAACAAATCCAATATTTTTTTATCATCATCCCCGTCAAAATTAAATAGTAATCTTAATTTTGCTAAATATACATTTACTTCCCTATAAATTTTTTCTGGAATTGTTATACTTTTATCGAGAACCTTTTTATTGGCACATTCTTGAGCTAGAGCAATATATTCAGCCAATGTATTTCTAACTTCATAAATCCAATCAACTCTTTTATTTGTTATATACTGAACAGACATATTCTTTTGACTACTTATCTGAGCTGCTTCTAAAGATATTTTTAATCGTTTGTTTTCGCTTTTGTTTTTAACAAAATCAGCTACTAAAGTGAAAACACAACCAACGCCTGCACCTACAAGAGCTATCATAGCAGCAATAATTGTATCACTCATATTTAATCCTCCACAATTGCTAAATTATAACATTTTATGGAGTATATAACAATCTTACTTACGCTCCAATAATCTTATTGAATAGCTGCAACAGTACATCTTTTACACCAGCGGCATTGAATACCAAGCCGACAGCAATTAAGGCAATCACCAAGAATCCAATCAGTTTGGAAAATTCACGCTTGAATCCGAGATACACGCCGATAACCACGATTGCCATGAGTACAAGGCTCTGTGCGTTAGATAAAAACCAGTTGTATAAGTTCTGTCCGAAATTCATTATTTCCTGCTCCTTTCCATCATTTCAATTTCTCTGTCTGCGGCTGCTCCTGCCTGCATAAGACACATCATAATTACGCCGAATCCTGCTCCAAGAGAGAACAGGAATAAATCAAATAAGATATGCTTCATGTTATCATTTCTCCGTTTCTGTAATCATTTCCTCTGTGGAAGTTGTTTGCTGTCCAATCAGTTTTTTGTGACGCTTCGTGAGCTTCGCATGGTCTAAAATGTCTTTGAGATAAGTCGTGCCATTGGTACTGTCAATCTTCTGTAAGACTTTCCAAGTGGGAGCTACCTGTCTGCTTATCCAGTTGAGCGTCCTTGTGAGCGTATAAGGCTCTGGTTTGGTCGTCAGTTTCAAACGCCCATGATCAGAGCCGATAAAGTACGCCCATTTTTCATTGGTCTGCCATTCGCTGCGTCTTTTCTCCACCTCCTTGTCAGCGAACCGCATATAACGGTTGATAATGTCAAAAGCGGTACGTTCTGCGTCATGGTAGGTCAGCAGGTCACGCACCGCATAATAGGCTCGCTCATTTTTCAGCCGGATTTCAAAACGGTTCTTGATTTTCGTATCTTCAATCGGAATATCGTATTTCACATACTGCTCATAGTCCTTTTCATAGATACAGAAATAAACCTCCGATTTGAGCGAACCGATATAAAGCGTATTTCCCATTCCGTATCTGTCCTGCTCATTGCTTCTCACCAGCTCACCGCTGCGGTAGCTCTTGAAGCTGCGGAATACGGAAACACATTCTTCATGGTTGCATTTCTCTGTCAGCTCTGGAATATCCAAGATTCCTGCCATATCGTTGATAGCAAGGTCAAGACGTTTCATCACACCTCCCTCCACCAAAGCGTCCATGAGAAAGTTATACCAGCTCCTATGCTGTGCCAGCAGATAGCTTTCCATCTGCCGACAGCCTTTGCCTTTCAGCTCCAGCAATGTGCCTTTTTCCTTATCGGGTGAAGCCAGCACGAACACATCACCCAAGACATAATGTTCCGCATAAGAGTAGAATCCGTAGTCCTCATGTATCATTACGTCCAGTTTAAGCCTAAGAATGTCCTTAATAACGTGCCGAACGTCCTGTGTGGGGAATCGGATTCTAACGTAATCGAAGACCATTTCCAGCGGATTTTCTGGATTCAGCTTTTCCAGAGCGTCCGTGAATTTCCCCTTGATTTCTTCTGTCAAGACTACTTTTCCAGATTCAATTCTGCTGACATACTCACGACTGACACCAGCCATGACCGCAAGACGATTCTGGGAAACGCCGTACTGCGTCCGTTTTTCCTTAAAATCATTTATCCAGTCGGTATCATTCAGTTTCAATCCCTCCAATCGAAAAAGGAATGTGACAGTTACCGATTTTGTCACACTCCCTTGAATGTTTGAAAAGTCCTCTGTTTTCAAGGACTTTTCGATATGTAATTGACTGTTTCCAGATAATTTGTACCCCCCTGTTAGATAACGGGGGCAGATGGTTGGGGCGGCTCACGCCACCCCAACACAGGCTAGTCCGTACCTGCAGCTTTCGCGCTGCACGCCGCCTGTCCGTCCTGCCTGTTTTGTGATAATCTCCCTATCTCTTTTAGGAAGTCGTGTCCTTTGGGTACAAGGGGAGTGTAAAACTCAGATATGACACTGTTTCCTGTATCAACGTAGCCACGCCCTTTGATCTGTTTCAGAAAAAAGTCCTTGTCTACTTCACCGAACATCATACTGTAACCAAGTTCCGACATACGCCCCAATGCCACACGGAAATTGAAATGGTCACGGATTCCATCACCGAGATACTTTGCGTCTGGTCGCTGACAGGCGAGAATCAGAAAATATCCTGCCTGTCGTCCAAGCATGACTATCTGTTTGAGCTTATTCAGCACAGCGGCATTTTCCTTTGTTGTCAGCATTTCCATGAACGCCACATATTCATCAAAGATAAGAAAATACGGAGCAAGACCGAGATAGGCATAGTTTTCACCTGTCCTGTAGCTTTCCACGAGCTTCATAGCTTCACTTCTTACCATCATACCATCATAAAATCTATCCATACAGGCGGTTATATCTTCTTTCTTGTACCAGACTTCCGGCATGACAACGGACAAATCCGCAAGGTCGGCGTTCTTTGGGTCTAAAATATACATGACCGCATTGCTGCGGAGCAGAGCTTCAATGATAGTAAGGATAAAGTAAGTTTTACCGCCGCCAGTGCCGCCAGCAATCAGCATATGGGGGAGCTTGTCATACTCCCACCAGACATTTTTCATTAGACGCAAGCTGCCATGTTCAGCCTGTACCTCATTGATAGTGATTCTGTTCGCAATCGTATCATAGAGCAGCACATATTCCACATAGCTGTCTTTCAGCTCTTTGGAAACCAGCTCACAGTACAAGCCTGTTTCCAGTTTCTTTTCCAAGTGTAAAAGCTGCTCTTGATATTTCCCCAATGTGATTTCTGTACGGATATATAAAAGTCCATGCTCCATACGGTAATACACTTTAGGAAAATAGGTGATTTTCTCTTTTTTGGTAGTGGCTGGCAAATCCTTGAAAAAGCTGCTGTCCTGTGTGGATTCTGATTCATACCAGCCATTTTCCAGCAGCATACGAGCCAGCTTTTGACGGTGAAAGAGCTGCTTCACTCTGTCATACTGGAATCTGCGATAGAAAAGGGCAGCCAGCACACAGACCAGAGCCGCCACAACAATAGTCACTATCCTATATGGTGTGACTACTAAATGGACGTTGCCATCTTGTAGAAAGCTGACCGATTTCCAGTCTGTAGTGAGGATTGACTTTAGGTTCAGCAGCATAATCACCGCAAGGAACAGCAGGAACAGTGAACCAGCCGAGAAACGAAAAACCAATGATTTGTCACTGACTCGAATATGTTTTCTTTTATATTTCAGTAAATTCATAAAGATTCCTTTGGATATAGAAAAAGCAGTAAATTCTGTAGAATCTACTGCTCTATAACTATGCTTCACGATATTTGATAGCGTTTTTATTTGCTAATTTGATTGTAAATGGCTTAAATTGAAAATCCAAGTGTCCAATCATTACAATATTATACATTACTTCTTCATTTACTAAATCTCGCATATTACCTCGATATAAACTTGTTCTGAATTTCCATTCGCCTTTTTTATTTTGGGTATATATTTGTAGCAGGTAATATTTATAAGTCTTTTTTGGGTCATCGCTATTTTTTTCTTTTTCTATAACTTTTAATTTTACTTTGCCATAGAATACGCAAAAATCTTCACCATCTGATTCGTCAATCCAGCCATTAAGTCTTTTTCGTTGCAATGCTCTTAAAACAGTTTCGCAATCTTTTCGTTCTGAGATAAGCATAGGATTCTTTCTTTTTTTCGTTAAATCCGCATTATCATTACTGGTTGTTTTTTTCGTATTATGTTTTCGGCATAACATATTCATAATTGAATTTAACTTATCTTGTATTTCCTCATAATTTAAAGAATCTACATATTTTTTGACTGTCTTTTTGGAAGCATATTCATAGTTATATGAACAGCCATCTTTATGATTTGAGCTTTTAATTCTTCTTAAATGAGCACGACGTTTAGAAGTTTTATGAACAAAACTCAATTCTGCTTGTTTACATTCTGGACAAAACATATCTTTATCAAATGGTGTAGTATCCCCATCATGGGACTCTGCATAATCAGCTACAATATCAATATCCAAAATATCATCTTTATTTTTAGAATAAAATTCTTCAAAACTTTTTGCTTTTTTACTCATATAATCACCCACTTTCTATAAATGATTATATCAGATAATTTTTATCTATACTATTTATTTTTTGGCAGTATATTATTAGTTGCCATTTGATTTATTTTACCCTTTAACACAATATCATCTGCCTTGATATACCAGTCAACGTCTGCACCTTGAAATGTAGCGGTTGCCACCGTATCAGCCACAGGATTGATGATTTCCACCTCTGCGTTATAGTCAAATTCCTTTAACGGAACAGAAGCCGGAATACTTACCTGTATCATGCGCCCCTGTTCTTTACATTTCAAATCGTAGGTACGTTCCTTGATTTCTTCAGAAACCGTACCGTCCTCGTTCTGCATATGTATCTCGCGACGCAACGCCGAGAATTTCAATACTCCGAATGTTTTTTCCTTATCAATAATGATTCCGTTTGCTAATCTCATAATGTTTCTACCTCCTTACGCTTTCACCATATCGTCTGCTGACAGGATATAGTTTGTGAATCCTCTAGTGCCGATTTTGTAACCCTCTGCGGTGATTTTGGGATTGATAAGTTTTACCTTTTCCTCTGATTCAAAGTTCTTCTCACCAGCAGAAGCAGGCAGCACCACGATAATATCATCTGCTCTCTGTACGTCCGAATAAAGGTTGAAGCTATGGGAAACTACCGTCATACGTCCGTTGATCCTACGCTGTTCCACCTTATTCTCACCTGCAAATTCCAAATTTCCGAACGTCTTTTCCATATTCGGGATAACGTGTTTTAATTCCATAAATTATTTACCTCTTTTCTTTCTATATTTTTAGTGTTAATTTTGTCATTCTGCTGTCGGGATAATATCTGTCTGCCTGTGAATTATCAAGGGCAAGCGTTGTGCTGAAAGCACCCTTGACAATCCCCATTCAGAAAGATAAATCCTAATCAAGCAGAAGTTAGATATAGTGTCAGCTACAGACTGACGTTTCCATGATAGGCGGTGAACGGGGCATTGCTTTCATAAGCTGTTACCTCCCGTGTCAGTTAGATTTCTTTACTCTGCGGAATCTCTTATATCCGGCAAAGATAAGACCAGCAGCAGAAATTCCCATCATAGCGAATAATGCGACAAATGGCGTATTGTCACCTGTTTTTGGTGAATTGCTTGTTTTTGTTGGTGTACTAGGTTCTTATGGTGTCGTAGGGGATTCTGGTTTTTCTTTGACCGTCACAGTCTGCCCCTCGTCCTTGATATCTTTATGTTTTGCTACCTTGGTAGGCTCGTCTGGATTGGACGTATCGTACAATTCTTCAAACGTCACAAGCTCTTTACTGCCAAGTTCCGAAGCATTGAACGTAAATTCAATCTGAACTTCCATCTGACTGTCTGTGGCGGTAAAAGTAAGGTCATTTTCCACACGTTTACCATTCACCAGAAGTTCTGCATTTTCAGACTTCACCATCTGCCAGCCTTTTAGCTGATATTTTGTGCCTTTCTTCAAACCATCTAAAGTGACCGTATCAACGATAGTTACATTTTTACCAGTAACGATTGATTTTTCACCTGTCACTTTGTCGGTAGCAGTTGTATGGATAGCGATTTCCGGCTCATAATCATCTGTGAGTGTACCTAAATCAACAACAACTTTGTTTCTTGATACCACGACATCAAACGCTGGAATCAACGTCATTCCCTTGTTGGAATCGCAGCGTAATTCTTCGATTATGTAAGTATCATAGAGCAAAGCACCTTTGCTGTCGTCTGCTGTGGAAGTACCGAACCAGATACCGTCCTCACTGTTTTTGCCAGCGTTGGTATTTGGTTTATGAGATACCCAATCAGAGAAAGTGGAGAATTGACCGTTTGCGTCCGTAACAATAATATGGCTCTCACCAGTCGTCTTACTTGTGATCCTAAAGGGAACATTCGCAAGTCGCTTGTGAGTACCGTCACCAATTTTCACACCCTCAATATCCCCACGGATAATCTGGTTGTAGATGGAATGTGCTTCATCTGTTAAATCCACGATTTCACCGTCATTCACAATGTCAAACTCACGGTCAACCGCACCAGTTGTCAAATATCCTGTCGGATTTTTGGATTCTGAAATTTTATAGTGACCGTAAGGAAGTGTATCAGCGTCAGTCGTAGCGATACCGTCAACGCCTGTATGGATTGTCTTGACTGTTTCATTTTTGTTGTATAATTTGCCATCTACCAATACCGCATTATCATTTAAGGAAATGATTTCAAAGGCAGTATCTTTCAATGTTGCACCGCCTTGTGGTTTTGTGTCTTTTGTTTCAAGGTCACGCTTTTGGATTCTCACACCTCCACGGATAATCTTGTCCGATACGGAATACTGGTTGCTGCCGCTTAATGCTGCAAGTTCGCCATCTTCTGTAATCTGTGCCACATACACGCCTTTTATCTGTTCAGAACTTCCAGCGGCTTTCATATAAGCACCATCTAACAAGTAACCGTTTGGAGCAGCTTTTTCTTCTACAGTGATAGTACCAAGCGGTAAACAGATAGTACCGTTTTGTGTATAGAAGCTGTCACCAGATACCTTATAGGAATCTGCCAATCTTGTGATATAGTGGATAGTGTTATCGCTGCCTTTTTCCGCTTTTGTCTTTGTCGTCCATGTGCGTGTTGGTTCTGATGGAAGATTATCTTTTGTGTAATAACCGTCATAATACTTCCAGACGAACTCCGCACCCTCTAAAGAAGCGTTACCCTATGCGGTTGCTTTTCCTGTTTCCATATCAATCTTGAAAAGCTCAACCAAAGTTTCTGTGACTTTTGGTGTATCGCTGACTTTCAATGTGGAAGTTTCACCAGCCTTTACCGTAAGGGTATAGACGTTGTTATCTAACTGGAATCCTTTTGGAGCTTCGATTTCTTTTACATAGTATGTAGAAGCTCTCAACTCCACCGTATCCGTATTCCCGTTGCCATCTGTCATAAGTGTGGCAACTGATTTCGTGCAGCCTTCATCAGAATAGACACCATAAGTCGCACCAGATAAAGAATAGCAGTCATTAGATTTTGTAATCGCTGTATTACTGGACGATTTCTGAATCTTGCCATCACCGACAGCTAACTTCGCCCAGAACTGTCCTAAGTCCTGTCCTTCACCAACATAGATGTAACCACCGCAATCGTAACGGTCTTTATTTTCTTTAGCGAAAGCCTTTGCGTTCTCATAGACTTCTGACTGGATTTTCTCTGACACTTTATCATAGGCAGCTCGTACATTGTTGTACCCCCAGCCTAAGTGAACGCTCAATCTTCGCCAGACAACACATTGTTCCAACAGATAGACTTGTTTGCTGGAAAGACTGTGCTTTTCTGCATACTGTTTGACGTATTCCAGATTCAACGCCACATCAGATATTTGGTCGTCACTCATTCTGTCTTTAGCGTCAACACGGTTTTTATATCCCGATTCAAAGTTGGTGTTAATATCTACACAATAGGCAGTCTGACCGTCAGCGTTCATTATGCTTTCTTCAAAGCTGGAAACCTCTGAACCGCCATTGTCAATCTCGACGATTGTTCCTGCTTTACCGTCCGTAGTAGTATAGACGGAATCCGCAACATGAACCTGTGTGACAGGTAATGCGGTAAATACGGTTGCAAGGGTAAGTACACCTGTAAGCAATCGCTTTATAATCTTTTTCATAATGTTTGATTCTCCTTTCATTTTTGGTAAAAAATAGACGCTCATTGCTGAACGTCTATCTAAAATTTAGATATTGAGGTTTTTATATCTTGCTACTTAATTAAACAAAATTGAGTGTACCTTATTGCATTAAAATTGCATTTTTTTTGTTTCTTATATTGTTTTTCAGTAGTTTATAATGCTTGAAAATGCCTTAAAATCAACGATTTTTTCTAATCTGCTTTACTGTCGGTCTGGAGTTTGAATAAGAGCCACAAGTCTTGGAATCCGCTAAACAAGCGGATTCCGAGACTTTTTCTTTTGCTCTGCTACTAATTTGCTA
>ERZ773114.1177-NODE-1177-length-28697-cov-22.715104_pt1 | contig 28697 bp, 26 predicted proteins | sample MGYA00580564_ERZ773114 | MGnify/ENA primary metagenome ERZ773114 (study PRJEB29015, sample SAMEA2737836) | human gut metagenome | biome: human gut; feature: human-associated habitat; material: faeces | place: China | collected 2012 ... | reverse complement strand
TGATTTACATAGAGCCTTGGCTCATTCTTTGAAAACGAGAATGGGTCGAGGCTCTTTTTTTCGCCCGAAATCCGGCGAGACAAATTTGAGCAGGGGGTAACAGTTATAACGGATTTCAATCAGAAGACCCATGACACCAATGTGGGCAGTCATGGCGGACAGTCGAGGCAGATGATGGAGGTGTTTGAGAACCAGGAGTTTGGTTCGATCCGTTTGTTACAGGAGGCAGGCAAGACCATCTTCTGTGCAAGCGACGTGGCGAAAGCGTTGGAGTATGTGAATCCCTACGCCGCAGTGAAACGTCATTGCAGAGGCCACCTAACGAAACGCGAAGGGGTCGTTCAGAAGGTGAATCAGTATGGAGATGCTGGAGAGCAGGTCGTTGAAATCTCCTTTATCATGGAAGGCGATGTTTACCGGCTGATCGTTCACAGCAAGCTGCCATCGGCAGAACGATTTGAACACTGGGTGTTTGATCCTCCGGCAAGGCGAACGCCTTTTTCGCGCCGGAGAGTTTGTATGCGCCGCGCAGGAAAGATGCAAAGATGCTCATTCTAAATGTCCTCTTATCGTTAGACCCATCTAACTTGCGCATACAATTATACGGTTAGGGATGGCTAACTTTTGTGCTGGAGAAAAGCCGCATCTCTGCGGCCTTCTACTTATTCAGATAACGCCCTGCAAGCGCTGTACACCAGCGCTTGGAGCACCTGTTTACCCCTTGCGGAAAACGATCAGCATCAGCCCTCGCCATGGCGCCAGCCAGAAAGACGCCGCGCGCAGGTATACGAATGCATGATACCGCGCTCCTTCCGATTTTACAACAGGTGGTGGAAAACGGCAGCGGCTGCTTGACAAACCGGAAAAGTTGTGGCACAGTATATGGAGTTAAGTGAGTCTAACTTCGCTGCGGGTCATAGATCCCTCATGAAGTGCGCCGGAAAAGGAGACAGGTTGTATATGCCGGAATCACTGGATGTTTTGAAGCTTCGCGTCTTGCTCTGCTTTCTCAATGAAGAGCCGAAAACCTGCACGGTCACGGGCCTTGCCGGTGTGCTCGGGGAGGGGAAGCAGAAGGTCAGCCGTATGCTCATGGCGCTCGAGCGCGAGGGGCTGCTCGACCGGAGCAACCCGCGCCGCCCATGCCTGACCGAGGCAGGTCGTGCACGCGCGGCCTATTATGAAGAGCGCACGAATGTCGTGCTCAACCACCTGCTCTACGAGGGGCTGGACATTGACAGCGCTCTGCACGACGCCTATGCATGGGCACTCATGAGCAGCGACGAGGGCATGGCGCTCATCCGCAGCTCGGAGCAGCGCTACCGCGCCAAGTATGAGCTGCGCCGCCAGAACGAGTTTGGCGGGGCTGAGCTCTGCCGCCGACTGGGGGACGGGGAATACTGCTTCCCGTTTCTGATCTACAGGGAGTATGTCTCCGGCGGCACGAACCTGTCCATGGCCAACGAGGCCTTCTCGCACCCGTGCACGCTTGCTGTGGCGAATGGCATCGGCGTGGTGCGCCTGCATCCGGTGGATCTGTCCGCGCGCTCGCAGATGACCGGACGGGAGATGAACGGCCGTGTCCGCCGCCTCATGTACCTCGACGGGAGCACGTTTGCGCCGGCATATGACGACGGCAGGGCGATCTCGTTCCCCGCGCGCACGCTGCATTTTCTCAACATCGGCTCCGGCGTGGGGCAGATCCTGCACGGCAGCGTCTGTCTGCGTATGCAGTGTTCCGTCGGTACAAAGCACATGCCGGAATCCACTGCTATCTTCACCATCCTGATCTGAGGGCGGCGCCCGTGCGCGCGGAGAAGTTTTTTGTCACGCCCGCGTGACAGAAAAACGGCGGCTTCACCGCGGATTCGGCCGTTTTTTGCGGCGGAGCGGCCATTTTTGTAACGCACGCGGGACAAACGGCCGCTTGCACGAAAAATCCGAATTTGCTATAGTACAACCGCTGAAAGATCGAGGATCCGGGCCGCCGGCGCGGCGATCCGGACGCGCCGGCTGAGCAGCCGGCAGAATACCGCTTCCCGGACGGTGTCACCTTCGGGAAACCCAGCCCTGAAAAGGGCGTTTTTCTGCTGCGCGAGTTAGCCAAGTCTAACGCAAATTAGCTGCAACTAACCGGAAACGCCTGTATCAGACCGCGTATTTCTGGCTGGCTGCCCGCAGATTACACACGAATTTTCCGCATCGTTCGGAACCAAAGGAGGATATGGACGATCGTTATGGTTCTGCCTGACATCGGATGGTCGACCATGCGGTGCGCCTGATGGATTCCGGACAGGAAATTGCGGAGGCGACATACGCGCGCAACCGGTTTTTCCGCGCGATGCTCGCCTCGCTCGGCGTGGATGAGAAGACCTCGGCGCATGACGCCTGCGAGATGGAGCATGCGGTCAGCCCGGAAAGCTTTGCCGCGCTGCAGCGGCTGCTGCTGGGAAACAAATACAAAGGAGAAGAGAATCAATGAAGCTTGACCAGATGCCGGCGCGCACCTGCCGTATTGCCGCACCCGACGGGAGGCGCTGCCGATGATGATCGACAAGCGCCTGATCGGTACGGTGCCGGAGAGCAGAAAATACATTGCCGCAAACGTGACGCTGCAGTGGTGCGGCCTCGTGGCGAATGTCGCCATGATGATGAGCGTCGCGTCGCTGCTTGCCTCACTCCTGACAGCACCCGCCTCAAGCGCACGTCTGCTGACAACGGCGGCAGTTGCGGCCGCGGCCGTGCTCATTCGCTGGCTGTGCACGACCGGCGCCGCGCGCATGAGCGACCTGTCGTCGCGCGCGGTGAAAAAAACGCTGCGCACGCAGATCTACGAAAAGCTGCTGCGCCTCGGCGCGTCTTATTCCGAGCAGGTCTCTACGGCGGAGGTCGTGCAGGTCGCGGTCGAGGGTGTGGATCAGCTCGAGACGTATTTCGGCGCGTATCTGCCGCAGTTTTTCTACGCCATGCTCGCACCGCTGACGCTCTTTGCCGTGCTGTGCTTTGTCAATGTGCCGGCTGCGTTTGCGCTGCTCGTGTGCGTTCCGCTGATCCCGGTCGCCATTGCGGCGGTGCAGACATGGGCAAAAAAGCTCCTGTCGCGCTACTGGGGGCAGTATACAAAGCTCGGCGATACCTTTCTGGAGAACCTGCAGGGGTTGACCACGCTGAAAATCTATCAGGCGGATGGCCTGCGCAACGACGTCATGAACGAGGAAGCGGAGAAGTTTCGTAAGATCACCATGAAGGTCCTGACCATGCAGCTCAACTCCGTCACGATCATGGACATCATCGCCTATGGCGGTGCAGCGCTGGGCGTGATCCTCGCAGCGACGCAGTACCGCGCGGGGCATGTCGCGCTCTCCGGCGCGCTGCTGATCCTCCTGCTGTCGGCGGACTTCTTCATTCCCATGCGGCAGCTTGGCTCGTTTTTCCACATCGCCATGAACGGCATGGCAGCAAGCGAAAAGATCTTTCGCCTGCTCGATCTGCCGGAGCCACCGGTGCGCACGCAGGCCTGCCCGGACGGGGACATCATCTGTCGGGGTCTGCATTTTTCCTACACCCCGCAGCGGGAGATCCTGCATGGGCTCGATCTCGCGTTCCCGGCTGGATCCTTTACGTCCATCGTCGGTGCGTCCGGCTGTGGCAAGTCCACGATCGCGTCGATCCTCATGGGACGCAGCCGCGGCTATAGCGGCGCGGTCACGATCGGCGGTGTGCCGCTTGCGGATATTTCTGAGGAAAGCCTCATGCGGCGCATCACCTATGTCAGCCACCAGAGCTATCTGTTCAAGGGCACCGTGCGCGAAAACCTGCGTATGGCACGGCCGGATGCACCGGACGACGCGCTCTGGGCCGTGCTGCGGCAGGTGAAGCTCGCAGAGTTTCTCGAGCAGGAGCAGGGGCTGGATACACCGCTGACCGAGCAGGGGAGCAACCTCTCCGGCGGCCAGCGCCAGCGGCTGGCACTGGCCCGCGCGCTGCTGCATGACACACCGGTGTATCTCTTCGACGAGGCCACATCGAACATTGATGTCGAGAGCGAAAACGACATCATGGCGGAGATCCATGCGCTTGCCCGGCGCAAGACTGTGATCCTCATTTCGCACAGGCTCGCGAATGTCACGGTGTCGGACAACATTTACGTTCTTGACGGCGGCGCACTCGCCGGGCAGGGCACGCATGATGCGCTGCTGCGCGCGGGCGGGGTTTACGCCCGGCTGTGGGACGCGCAGCAGGCGCTGGAAAACTACGCAAAGGAGGGCGCTGCGCTATGAAGCAGAGAAGCGGTTTTTCCGTTATGGCCCGGCTCGTCGGACTTGTCCGTCCGCTGGTAGGATATATGCTCCTTGCCATCGCAATGGGCCTGCTTGGGCATACCTGCGCGGCGCTGATCACGGTCTTTGGCGGTTATGCACTGCTGGAGCTGCTGCATTTTCCGATACCGCTGGGACTGGGGGCGCTGTTTGCGTGCGTGCTCGTATTTGCGGTGCTGCGCGGAGCTTTTCGCTATGCGGAGCAGACGTGCAACCATTTCATCGCCTTCAAGCTCCTCGCGCGCATCCGCGATCAGGTGTTCCGCGCGCTGCGCCGGCTCTGCCCGGCCAAGCTTGAGGGACGCGATAAGGGCGATCTCATTTCGGTCATCACGTCGGACATCGAGCTGCTTGAGGTGTTCTACGCGCACACGATCTCCCCGGCGGCAATCGCGCTGCTGTTCAGTGCCGGCATGAGCCTGTTTATCGGGCATTATCATTGGGCGCTTGGGCTGCTGGCGCTGGCGGCGTATGTGGCGGTCGGCGTTATTGTGCCGCTTGTCACGTCGCGCTGCAGCAAGGACACTGGCCTGCGCTGCCGCACGAAAGCGGGCGAGCTCTCGGCGTTTGTGCTCGACAGTCTGCGCGGCCTGCCGGAGACGGTACAGTACGGGCAGGGGACACAACGGCTGGCGCAGATGAATGCGCAGACCGACGCGCTTGCGCAGGACGCCGCACGTCTCAAACGCATCTCCGGCCGCAATGCCGCAGCCGCGAACACGGTCATTTTGCTTTTTGATCTGGCGATGCTCTTTATCGCGGCGGCGCTCTGCCGCACCGGGCGAGTCGGGTTCGACGGTGTGCTCATCCCGACGCTTGCGCTCTTCTCGTCCTTCGGGCCGGTGGTCGCACTGGCGAATCTCGGCAGCACGCTTCAGAGCACGTTTGCCGCCGGGAACCGTGTGCTGGACATCCTCGACGAGACGCCTGCCGTCGCTGAAGTGACGGGGCGGCCGGACATTGCATTTACCGGCGCGGATGCACAGCACGTTACATTCTCGTATGGCGGGGAAACGGTGCTCTCCGATGTGTCGGTCACGGTTCCGGAGCATGCGATCGTCGGTATTGTCGGCCGCAGCGGCAGCGGCAAATCCACGCTGCTGAAGCTGCTCATGCGCTTCTGGGTCGTGCAGCAGGGGAGTGTGCATATTTCGGATACGGACATTTCGGCCGTCAACACCGCAAACCTGCGCGCGCTCGAGAGCTTTGTCACACAGGACACGCATCTGTTCTACGACAGCATTCGCAGCAACCTGCGCATTGCGCGCCCCGACGCGACCGATGCCGAGATCGAGGCAGCCTGCCGCAAGGCGGCAGTGCATGATTTTATCTGCACACTGCCGCAGGGGTATGATACCCCGGTCGGCGAGTTGGGGGACACGCTCTCCGGCGGCGAACGGCAGCGGCTGGGGTTAGCACGGGCGTTCCTGCATGATGCGCCCTTCCTGCTGCTCGACGAGCCGACGAGCAATCTCGACAGTCTCAACGAGGCGGTCATCCTGCGTGCCCTGCGTGAGGAGCGCGCGGGCAGGACGGTCGTGCTCGTGTCACACCGCGCATCGACGATGCGCATCGCCGACACGGTCTATTCGGTCGAAAACGGCCGCATGAGCTGATTCCAAGGAGGTACGAATTGAAACTCAAACAACTGATTTTTCTTATCATCGGCTGCCTGAGTCTTGCGCTCGGCTGTGTGGGCATCGTGCTGCCGATCTTACCGACGGTGCCGTTTTTTCTCGTGACAGTGTTCTGCTTCGCCAACTCATCGCAGCGGCTGCACGACTGGTTCATCGGCACGCAGATGTATAAAAAGCACCTTGACTCCTTCGTGAAGAAAAAGGGCATGACGGTGCGTACCAAGGCCGGTATCCTCTTGCCGGTAACGCTGCTGATGGCGGTCGGCTTTTTCCTCATGCTGCGCAAGGGGCTTTTGGTGCCATGTGTGATCCTCGCGGTCATCTGGGCATGTCATGTCGTTTATTTTGCCTTTGGTGTCAAGACGATCACAGAGGCAGAGGCGGTCGCACTGCGCGCCGACGCACAGCCGCCGCAGGCATGACCGCGCTGAGGCGAATTGCGAAACAAACGCCAGGCAATGACTGCTCATTTTGGCGCACAAATGACAACCGCCGCTTCCGGAAGGAAGCGGCGGTTGTCAGTTTGTAAAAGAACCTCGTAGCCTTTCACCGCTGCGGCGGCGAAAGAAAGCCCAATCATTTCCTTCGGCGACATGTGCGTCGAAGAAAATACTTCTCGGCCTGCAAACGTGCGAGCCGTCCGCCTCTGGCGGACGGCTCGTGCGCTGCAGTCAGGCCGCAATCCCCTTTGTCAAAAAAGTAGTACTTTTTTGACAGCCTCAGCCGCTCCCGACCGGGAGCGGCTGTTTTTCATATTCCGTTACACCACGCGTACACGGATGACCTCTGGAATGCGGTCGATCCTTGCGATCTGGTCGTCATCAAGGCAGCCGTTGAGATCCATCATGGCATACGCGTACGCGCCATAGGCCTTGTTGATCATGTTCTCCACGTTCAGGCCGGTGCTGCAGGCAATCTCGAGGAACTGGTTGAGCATCGTCGGCACGTTCTGGTGCAGGATGCACACACGGCTGACGCCCATGCGCTCGAGTGTCGCGTCCGGGAAGTTGACGGAGTTTTTGATGTTGCCGTTGGCGAGGTAGTCATACAGCTCGCGCGCGGCCATGACCGCGGACTTTTCCTCGCTCTCGGGCGTGCAGGCGCCCAGATGCGGCAGGGCGATAATGTTATCCACGCCGACGACCTTCTCGTTCGGGAAGTCCGTGACATACTTGCCGACGCGGCCGGAGGCGATGGCAGCAAGCATGGCGTCGTCATCCACGATCTCGGCGCGCGACTCGTTGATGATGCGCACACCGTCCTTCATCTTGGAAAATGCCTTGGCATCGAGCATATGGTACGTCGTGTCCGTATACGGAACGTTGATGCTGATATAGTCCGCCTTGGCATAGATGCCATCGAGATTCACCTCGTGCTTGACATCGCGCGACAGACGCCATGCGGCATCCACGGACAGATATGGATCGTAGCCGCAGACGGTCATACCGAGCGAAACAGCGGCGTTTGCGATCAGCGCGCCGATCGCGCCGAGGCCGATCACCCCAAGCGTCTTGCCCATAAGCTCGGGGCCTGCAAACTGCGATTTGCCCTTTTCAACGAGCGCGGGGATATCCTTCCCCCGCCCGTTGAGCCCCTTGACCCAGTCGATGCTGCCGAGCACATCGCGAGACGAGAGCACGAGCGAGCAGAGGATCTGCTCCTTGACCGCCTCGGCGTTCGCGCCGGGCGAGTTGAAGACGACGATACCGCGGCGGCAGCACTCTTCCAGCGGGATGTTGTTCGTGCCGGCACCGGAGCGCGCGATGGCAATCAGGCTCGGCTCGAACGCATAGTCATGCAGGTCTGCCGAACGCAGGATCAGGCCGTCCGGATCGGAAACGTTCTCCCCGACGGTGCAGCCGCGCGCTTCGAGCTTCTGCAGGCCGCAGGGAGAAATATGGTTCATGGTCTTTATGTTATACATGGTGTTCCACCTCAAACTGTTTCAGATAATCGACGAGCGCATCCACACCCGCCATCGGCATCGCATTGTAGAGCGAGGCGCGCATGCCGCCGGCAACGCGGTGTCCCTTGAGATTGATCAGGCCGCGCGCAGCAGCGCCGCTGATAAATTCCTTATCGAGCGCATCGTCCCCGGTACGGAACGTAACGTTCATGTCCGAGCGCGAGCCCGGCTGTGCGCAGGCATGAAAGAGTGCGCTGTTGTCGAGAAAATCATACACCTTCGCGGCGCGCGCATGCTTGAGCCGCTGCATACCTTCCACACCGCCCTGCTGCTCGAGCCATGTGAGCACAAGACCGAGGATGTAGATGTTCCAGCACGGCGGGGTGTTATACATCGAGTCCTTGTCGATCATGCGCTGATAGCTGTACATGACCGGCGTGATGGGCAGCTCGTGTCCGGCAAGGGCGCGGTCCACGATCGCGACCGTGAGCCCCGCGGGTGCCATGTTCTTCTGCGCACCGGCAAAGATCACGCCGTACTTCGACACGTCCACCGGGCGCGAGAGAATGTCGGACGACATATCGCACGCGAGCGGTACGCCGCCGGTCTCGGGCACATACTGCCATTCCGTACCGTAGATGGTGTTATTGGCGCAATAGTAAAAGTACGAAGCACCGTCCGTGAGCTGCAGCTCGCCCTGCTGCGGGATGCGGGTGTGGCCGCAGGTGGAGGTATCTGCCGCGATGTGCACCGCGCCGTACTTCTCGGCTTCCTTGGCGGCGCTGCCGGAAAAGTGCCCGGTCACGGCGTAATCCGCCGTGCCGTGCGCCCCCATCAGGTTGAGCGGGATCATGGAAAACTGCGACGTGCCGCCGCCCTGCAAAAACAGGATCGCATGTGTGTCCGGGACGGACAATGCGCTGCGAAAGCGCGCCTGCACTTCCTGAAAGATATCGGAAAACGCCTGACTTCGGTGACTCATCTCCATCACGGACATACCCGTCCCGTGATAATTGAGCAGTTCTTCCTGTGCCTGCTGAAGCACTTCCTCCGGAAGCACGGACGGTCCGGCGGAAAAATTGAATGTATCCTTTCGAGTCACAAAAATCGCCTCCTGCGCTGAAATCGCCCCATTGCAGAACATTCCGCATGGATTGAGAAAATTCTAACACCATCCGGATGACGCGTCAAACCAAATCCCCCACAAGCATTTGTCCGGATATGGCAGAGATTTTGACATTTTTCACAACGCCGCGCAAATCGTCCCCCGCGACGCTGACCAGACAATAGTTATCCGAGTGCCCGACCCAGCGTCCGTCCTGCTCCGTCTCGAACAGGACCGGCAAAATCTGCCCGATCTGCTGCGCAAGATAGCGCTGCTTGCAGTCGTCGGCCACACGCTGCGCCGCGTGCGCACGCGCGGATTTTACGGCGTGGCTGAGCTGCTCGGGCATGGCGTCCGCCTTCGTGCCGGGGCGGCGGGAATACGGGAACACGTGCACGGCCGCAAAGCCGACCTGCTCCAGAAATGCCACGGCCTGCGCCTGATCGTCCTCCGTCTCACCGGGAAACCCCGTGATCATGTCCGCCGTGAGCGCACAGCCCGGGAAATACCGGCGCAGCCGCTCGACGCAGGCGAGAAACTCCGCCGTCGTATACTTGCGGTTCATGCGCGCGAGCGTGCGGTCACAGCCGCTTTGCAGCGACAGATGAAAATGGCGGCAGACCTGACCGGTCGCTGCGGCGCGGCGGCAAAAATCCTCCGTGATGACCGTCGGCTCGATCGAGCCGAGGCGCAGCCGCATCTGCGGTGCAGCGGCGGCCACTGTCTCAACGGCGTCGGCCAGCGTAAGTGTGCCCGGAAGATCCCGGCCGTAGGACGCGATCTCGATGCCGGTCAGCACAAGCTCACGGTAGCCCTCCTCGGCCAGATGCGCCGCCTGCCGCGCCATTTCATCCGGCGGAAGACTGCGGATGCGGCCGCGCGTATACGGGATAACACAGTAGGTGCAGAAGTTGTTGCAGCCGTCCTGGATCTTGAGCATCGCGCGCGTGCGGCCATAGGCAGCGCCGGCAGGCAGCGGCTCAAAGTCAAAGCGCCGGAACGGGTTATCGACGCAGGTGACGGGCGTATGCTCACGAAATGCGCGCAGAATATCATCCACGAACGCCTGCTTGCTGCCGCTGCCGTGCACGACATCGGCGCCGATGGCGGCGGCGTCCTCGGGGCTGAGCTGCGACCAGCAGCCGCACACGGCGCACAGTGCCTGCGGGTGCTCCTCGCGCAGCTTGCGGATCATCTGACGCGACTTGCGCCCGCCTTCCGCCGTGACGGCGCAGGTATTGACGACGATCAGGTCGACCGGGTCTCCCTCCCCTGCGGCCGTAAATCCGTGCGGGTGCAGCAGCGTTTCGATCGCCTGCGCTTCATACTGGTTGACCTTGCAGCCGAGGGCGGTTATAATATAGTGCATAAAAACATCTCCAAATCGAGGTAAGAAATCATGGTTTATCTGGACAATGCCGCAACGACCCGTGTCTGCCCGGAGGCAGCGGAGGCGGCAGTACATATGATGACGGAGTGCTTCGGAAATCCGAGCACGACCTACAAGCTCGGCCGCGAGGCCAAGGCCGCCGTGGACAAGGCGCGCGGTCAGATCGCCGGGGCGCTCGGCTGCCGGCCGGACGAGGTATACTTCACGTCCTGCGGCTCCGAGGGCGACAACTGGGCGCTCATCTCCGGCGCGCGGTCGATGCGCCGGCGCGGCAAGCACATCATCAGCTCCGCCGTGGAGCACGACGCGGTGCGCAAATCGCTCGACTTTCTGGAAAAAGAGGGCTACGAGATCACACGCCTGCAGCCGGACGGCGCAGGAGCGATCCCGCTCGAGCGTGTGCGCGCGGCGCTGCGACCGGACACGATCCTCGTCTCGCTCATGATGGTCAACAACGAGACCGGCGCGATCAACGACATCGCCGCCGTCGCCCGGATGCTGAAAGCGGAAAACAGCATTGCGCTGCTGCACACGGACGCGGTGCAGGGCTTTTTAAAGGTGCCGTTTTCGGCCAAAACGCTCGGCGCGGACCTCATCACCATCAGCGGTCACAAGATCCATGCGCCGAAGGGCATCGGCGCGCTCTACATCCGCAGCGGGCTGAAGCTGCCGCCCTACATCCACGGCGGCGGTCAGGAGCGCGGCATTCGTGCCGGCACGGAAGCCACGCCGCAGATCGCCGCCTTCGGCGTCGCGGCAGAGATCGGCAGTGCAAAAATGGCCGAGGCGGTGAAAACCATGGCCGAGCTGCACACGCACGCCATCGACCGGCTGACGGCCGAGGTGGCGGGTGTGACTGTCATCGGCGGCGGCGCGCCGCACATTCTCAGCATCTCTCTGCCCGGCTACCGGAGCGAGGTGCTGATGAACTTCCTTGAGGCGCGCAGCATTTACACATCAAAAAGCTCCGCCTGCAAAAAAGGCGGGCGGAGCCATGTTCTTGAGGCGATCGGGCTGCCGTCGAACGTGATCGACGGCGCACTGCGCATCAGCTTTTCGCGCTACACCACGCGGGAAGATATCGACGCGCTGTGCGATGCGCTGCGCGACGCCAAGCACTCCCTCTTCCCGTCACTTCACTGAATCATCCTTCGTTTCCTTGAGCGTTGCGTGCGGTGCCTCCGTCGGCAGACGCACCGGGCGCAGCGTGGCATCGTCGATATAATCCAGATTCATGTATTCCGCGGTCTCTGTTTGGAGGCCGCGTTTTTTCAGCCCGTTATTGACCAGCTTCTCCAGGCCGGCATAGATCACGACGAACACCGGCACGCCCAGCAGCATGCCGATAAAGCCGAACAGACCGCCGCCGAGCAGGATGGCAAACATGATCCAGAAGCCGTTGATACCGGTGGAGCTGCCGAGGATCTTCGGTCCGATGATGTTGCCGTCGATCTGCTGCAGGACGAGGATAAAGATGACATAGATCAGGCACTTCATCGGCGAATCAAGCAGAATGATGAGTGCAGTCGGCACGGCGCCGATGAACGGGCCGAAAACCGGGATGATGTTCGTCACGCCGACGACCACGCTCACGAGCACGACATACGGCATGCGCATGATCGCACAGCAGATATAGCAGATGACACCGATGATGGCAGAGTCAATGACCTTGCCGCTGATAAAGCTCATGAACGCCGTATCCGTAAAACGGATGGCCTTGAGGATGCGCTTGGAGGAGCGGAGAGGGAAAATGCTGTAGAGTACCATCTTGGCTTTTGCCAGAAACAGCTCCATATTCGACAGGACATAGCAGGCGACAACGAAGCCGATGAGCACGTCAAGAATGCCGCGCAAAACGGCATAGATGCCGGTCGTCAGGCTCGTGACAACCTTGCCCATGGACGGCAGCAGCGCCGTCTTTGCCCAGTCGAGCAGGCTGTCGGAAGCTTTCCCGGTCGCCGAGAGGAGCGCCTCTTCCACCTCGGGGTTGTTTTCAAAGAAGCGATTGATCCAGCCGGTGATCGTGTCGTAATACTGCTGGGAGTTGAGCACGATGCTCTCAATGCTCGTATAGAGCTGCGGGATGATGAGCCAGACGAGCGCGGCAATCAAAACCAGCGCGACCAGGATCGCCAGAACTACGGACAAACCGCGCGCAAGCGACTTGCTCACAGGCTTTTTGGGCCGGATCTTCTGAAGCAGCGGCTCAAAGAGCTTGCGCTGGAACATTTTCACCAGCGGCCAGAGCAGGTACGTGATGACCATGCCCCAGATGATCGGACTGAGGATGCTAATGAGCGTGCCGATCGCGCCGCTGATCGATTTTCCGTGCTGCAGGAGCATGAAAAACAGGATCGAACACGCGATCACGCCGAACGCCGTGATGCCCCAGCCGAAATATTTGTTTTTCGGATCAAAACGCTTCATAAATCGTTCTCCCATCGCGCCTACCGGCGCCTGTCGGTGCTGTCAGTAACGCTCTATATTTTACTATCATGCACTCGAAGCGTCAAGCGGGTAATGCTGAGCTTTTCGCACATTTGCGACAGGAAGCGGCGCATCTTGACACGCTCTGAACACCGCAATGTGCAAAAGGCTGTGCAAATTGTGGGGACACGGACTGCTTTTCCGCCGCGGCGCGGCATAGGCTGGTATGGAAAAGCAACGAAAGGGGCGGATAACATGAAGCAATGGATCTCCCTGCTGCTCACGGCGCTGCTGCTGTGCACGCCCGCGGCGGCGCTCGAGCAGCCGTCAGAGGAGGAGCTGAGCATCGGCGCACCGTCGGCGATCCTGATTGAGCGCGAGACCGGCACGGTGCTCTATGAGAAGAACGCCGACGAGCGCCTCTCCCCCGCGAGCGTGACGAAGATCATGACACTGCTGCTCATCTTCGAGCAGCTCGACAGCGGTCAGCTCTCCACGGACGCCGTGGTCACCGCAAGCGCCAACGCGTGCGCCATGGGCGGCAGCCAGATCTGGCTCAGGGAGGGAGAACAGATGACCGTCGACGAGATGATCAAATGCATCGCCGTGAGCTCCGCCAATGACTGCGCCGTCGCCATGGCCGAGCATATCTGCGGCTCGGAGGCGGCCTTTACCAAACGTATGAACGAGCGCGCGCAGGCACTCGGCATGGAAAACACGCACTTTCTCAATTCCACCGGGCTGACCGACGACCCCGCGCACTACACGACCGCGCGGGACATTGCCGTCATGTCGCGCGCACTGCTGGCATACCCGCGCATCCGCGACTACACGACCATCTGGATGGACACCGTGCGTGACGGGCGCTTTGGGCTCGCAAACACCAACAAGCTCATCCACGGCTACCCCGGCGCGACCGGGCTGAAAACCGGCTATACAAAGCAGGCCATGCACTGCGTATCCGCCAGCGCCGAGCGCGACGGCGTGGAGTACATCGCCGTCGTGCTGCACGCCGAGAGCTCAGCCGCACGCTTCCAGGACGCGCGGACACTGCTCGACTATGCCTTCGCCAACTATGCGCACTGCCCCATTGCAGCCGGCATTGTCATCCCGCCCGTGCGCGTGCGCTTTGCTGAGACCGACAGCGTGCAGCCGGTGCTCTCCGGCGCAGACACCATCCTCGTGCGCAAGAACGCAGCAGCGCCGCAGTTTGACATTGCACTCGATGAAGACCTGTGCGCGCCGCTGCCGCCGGGCGCACAAGTCGGCACCGTGACCGTGACCGACAGCGACGGGGACACGACCGTTATCCCGCTTACCGTTCCCGACGGCGCTGCGCGCATCACGACGACACACCTCTGGCTGCGGGTGCTGCGCGCGCTGTGAGCGGCAGATAACGGTTGCGAAATCCGGATTATCGTGTATACTGGAGATATCCTTTATGAGAGAAGGGATCGCTATGATCAAAGTAGACCTTTCCGGCGCTGCCGGATTTTTTGACCCTGCGGGGCCGGATTATGCGGCCGCTGCACGGGCGCACCGCGCCCTGCTCGAGCACTCGGGCGCCGGCGCGGAATTCACTGGCTGGCTCGACCTGCCGGGACGCATCCAGAACGGTGAGCTCAAGCAGATCCTCACCGCCGCCTCGCGCATCCGGGGCCGTGCGCAGGCGCTGGTCGTCGTGGGTATCGGCGGGTCGTATCTCGGCGCGAAGGGCGCCGTGGAGCTGCTGCGGCCGCACCCGCAGCCCGGCGACCCGAAGATCCTCTTCGCCGGAAACTCCCTGTCGCCGGACGCGCTGATGCACCTGCTCGAGGAACTGGGCGATCTGGATTTTGACATCAACGTCGTGTCCAAGTCCGGCACAACACTTGAGCCCGCGCTCGCATTCCGGATGTTCCGCGGTCTGCTGGAGGCAAAGTACGGCACGGAGAAGGCCAAAAAGCACATCTTCGCCACGACGGACGCCCACCGCGGCGTGCTCAAGCAGATGGCCGACGAAGAGGGCTGGGAGACGTTCGTCGTGCCCGATGACGTCGGCGGGCGCTACAGTGTGCTGTCCGCTGTCGGCCTGCTGCCGATGGCCGCCGCCGGCATCGACGTGCAGACCGTGATCGGCGAGGCGATCGAAGCCTTCACCGCCATGAGCGCGCAGTCGCCCGAAAACCCCGCGTGGCAGTATGCCGCCGCGCGCCAGCACCTGTATCGGCTCGGCAAGACGACCGAGATCCTCGCCTGCTACGAACCGTCGTTCCGGTTCATGGCCGAGTGGTGGAAGCAGCTCTACGGTGAGAGCGAGGGTAAAAACGGCATCGGCATCTTCCCCGCCTCCGTCGAATACAACGCAGACCTGCACTCCATGGGTCAGTATATTCAGGACGGACCGCGCACGCTTATGGAGACCGTCGTCTCGTTCGAGCAGCCGCTCAATGAATTCAGCGTTCCTTTTGCCATGGGCGATCCCGACCGGCTCAACTACCTCGCCGGGCGCAAGCTCAGCGACATCAGCCGCATGGCACAGGAGGCCGTGAAGGCCGCACACATCACCGGCGGCGTACCGAACCTTGAGGTGCGCGTGCCGAAGCGCGACGAGGCAGGCTTTGCATGGCTCGTGTGCTTCTTCGAGCTCGCGTGTGCCATTTCGGGCTATATGTCCGGCGTCAACCCGTTTGACCAGCCCGGCGTGGAGGCGTACAAGAAGAATATGTTCTCCCTGCTCGGCAAACCGGAGGCAAACTGAAAAGTTATCGTTGCAGTCAGCGCGAAAACGTGATAATCTAGACACAGGGCGCCGCCCTGACTTTCAAAAGGAGTGTGATTGACATATGGTCCAACTGATCATGGGTCTCAAAGGTTCCGGCAAAACAAAACGTCTGGTGGAAATGGTCGCCACGGCCGTCCGTGAGGAAACCGGTTCTGTCGTGTGCATTGAAAAGGATAAAAAACTCACCTACGATATTCCGTATCAGGCGCGCCTGATCTACGCCTGCGACTATGCGAACGCGATGGGCTCTTACGATTTCTTCAAGGGCTTCCTCAGCGGCCTGCATGCCGGCAACTACGACATCACCCATGTGTTTATCGACAACTTTACGAAGATGCTCTCCGAGATTTCCGAGCAGCAGATCGCAGAGTTCCTGGCATGGCTGAATGATTTCTCCGAGCGCGAGCACATTCAGTTCACCCTGTCTCTGAGCATGGATCCTGCAGCGACCGGCAGCGAGATTACCAAATACATGATCTGACACATACAGCAAAACCGCCGCTCTGTTCAGAGCGGCGGTTTTTTGCACGCATTATTCGGCGAGCTCGCGGTACATTGCCGCAGCATCGTCTTTTTTTGCGTTCTCCGTGACGGCGAGCACCTCCACCTTTACGGTACGCTGGCCGAGGGCGATCTCGATCACGTCGCCGATCTTGACGTCATACGATGCCTTCGCCGTGCGGCCGTTGACCGTGATACGCTGGCCGTCGCAGGCGTCGTTTGCCACCGTGCGGCGCTTGATGAGGCGCGAAACTTTCAGATATTTATCCAGACGCATAGAGCTCCTCCTGACAAAAACGCTCCGGTCATCCCGGAGCGTTTCACATCGTTCTTATTTGGAAACCGCGTCCTTGAGCACCTTGCCCGCCTTGAAAACAGGCACGCGCGTGGCCGGGATCTCGATCTCTTCCTTGGTCTTGGGGTTGCGGCCGACACGGGCGCCGCGCTCCTTGATGTCAAACACGCCGAAGCCGACGAGCTGCACCTTTTCGCCGACCTCGAGGTTCGCGGCGATGGTGTCGAACGCCGCGTTGACGGCCTTCTCGCTGTCCTTCTTGGACAGACCGGTCTTTTCGGCAACTGCAGCAATCAGTTCTGCCTTATTCATGATGGTAATCCTCCTACTTCATGTTTGTGTTGGCATATGCCATTTTATAGAATCCCGCACGGGTCTCTCACTGCCGTGCAGATTTCCTGCTTTCCTGTTCCGCACTGACGGTCTGCTTTGCCTGCTGCCAGAGCGTGAGCATCTGCGCAAGCGTGCACTGTTCAAGCGCCGTACCGTCGTTTGCGGCCGCGGTCTCCATGGCGGAAAACCTGCGGATGAATTTTTCGCACGCGGCGTGTGCCGCCTGCTCGGGATCGATGCCCGCAAAACGTGCAACCTTCACGGCGGCGAAGAGCAGGTCGCCCAGTTCGTCACCGATCGCCTCCGTATCGCCGGAGGCCACGGCTGCGCGCAGCTCGCGCGTCTCCTCATCGACCTTATCAAGCGCCGCATGTACATCCGGCCATTCAAAGCCGGTCTTGGCGGCCTTGGCCTGGATCTTATCACAGCGCCAAAGCGCCGGCAGGCTGCGCGCCACGCTGTCCATCGCCTCGGCGGTGGTCGTCTGCGCGCGCTCGCGCTGCTTCATCGTGTCCCAGTCCGGCGCATCCGGCTCGTCGCGCCGGAACACATGCGGATGCCGGTAGACGAGCTTTTTGCAGGCAGCGTCCGCCACATCGTCAATATCAAAATGCCCGGCCTCGCGCTCAATATCCGTGTGAAACAGCACCTGCATGAGCACGTCACCCAGCTCCTCGCGCATGTGCACAAGGTCTCCGGCGTCGATCGCCTCACAGGCCTCATACGTCTCCTCGAGGAAGTTGCGGCGGATGCTCTCGTGCGTCTGCACCTGATCCCAGGGGCAGCCGTTCGGCGAACGCAGGTACGAGACGAGCGCAACGAAGTCGCGCAGGTCATAGCTTTCTTTGCAGAGAAAATCTAACACAATTTTGCTCCTTCTGCAACCCTTTTTTGAAAAAACCATTGAAAATTCAGGGTTTTCGGTGTTATGTCATCTGATATGCAGGACTTTTGCGAGCTTTTCACCGCGCGGGATCAGCTGCATATCCGAAAGCGTGATGGCGCGCGTTTTGACCACTGCAACAAGATATGTCACGACCGCGCAGGCCATCGCCGCGAGCATAGCCAGCGCCACGCGCTTCCAGCTCAGGTCGCCGCCCATGACAGCGCTGAGCCCGGCATACACGCCTCCGGCTACGACCGCCATGAGCAGTGTGCTCAGCAGCGGACGCGCAAGGCAGCGCCCGATGTGCAGCCGCTCATGCAGCGTGCGGCACAGGAAGATGTAGTTCATGATGCAGATGACCACATAGCACGCGAGCGTGCCGATCGGCGCGCCGACGATGTTGAGTTCCGGCACTGCGATCAAAAACCAGTTGACCGCGACCTTGGTCACGCCGCCTGCCAGCATCGACCACACGGGGCACAGCTCATGACCGGTCGCCTGCAGGACCGCCGTTGTGATGAGCGAAATGCACACGAACACAGACGCGAGCCCCAAAAACATCAGCAGCATAGGCCCGGCGTCATTGCTGTTCGGATAGAGCACGTTCACGATCGGGTCGCAGAGCACGGCGAGCCCGACACCCATCGGCATGGCGACGACCGCCGAGATGCGCAGCGCGGACTCCGCGACGGCGTGCCCCTGATCGAATTTTTTCTGCACGACCATGGACGCGATGGCCGGGACGATGCTGATCGTCATCGGTGTCACGAAGGCGGCCGGAAGATTATACAGCGTCTGCACCTTGCCGTAAACGCCGTAGAGAACGTTGGCATAGGTCTCAGAATAGCCGAGTGCCGTCTGCAGGCGGTACATGATGAGCTTGGTATCAATGAGGTTGATGATGCTCAGAACGCTCGAGCCGAGCGCGATCGGAATGCTGATACACAGCAGTGTGCCGAGGATGCGCCCGGCAGACTCCGGCACATCCGGGTCAGCGACCGGTTTGTCCGGATAATGCCGGTGCTTATAGATCGCGATATAGATGAGCGCGAACGCGCCGCCCGCCGTGACGCCGAAGATCGCGCCCGCCGAAGCGACCGGCAGCCCCTTGCCCGCGCGCGTAAAGCTCCACGCGAGCACCAGACCGACCGCGACCTTTCCCACGACCTCAAGGATCTGTGAGACAGTGGTCGGCTTCATGTTGCTCATGCCCTGCGCATAGCCGCGGTACGTGCTCGTCAGGTACACGAGCACGAGCGCCGGGGACAGCGCCCAGATGCTCTGCGCCGCGCGGACATTGTTGAGCATTCCGGCAAGCTCCGTCGGAAACAGGAACATGACCAGGCCGAGCAGCAGGCCAAAGACCGCAAACGTCAGCCATGCGACGCGGAAGATCTTGCGCACCTGCATGGGACGGCCGAGCGTGTCCGCCTCGCTGATCATGCGCGAGAGCGCGACCGGCATGCCCGCCGTGGCCATGGTGAGAAATACGTTATAGATATTGTAAGCGACGGAAAAGTATCCGTACCCCTCGTCGCCGAGGATGTTACCGAGCGGGATCTTATAGATCGCGCCGAGGATCTTGATGATCACCACGCCGGCCGCCATGATGGCCGCGCCGTGGAGATAGTTCTGCTTGCTGTTTTCCTGCAAAACGCGCTCCCTCCCCGCTGAAATTTCACGTGCCGCTATACTTTACACGAACGCGCAGAAAAAATCAAGGGAACGCGATGCATTCCCTTGATTTGCAGTTGGATTTTTTCGATCAGGCCTTGCGGACGCTGTCGATGTGGCGCGTCAGGTCGAGCATCTTGTTGGAGAAGCCCCACTCGTTGTCGTACCAAGCCATGAGCTTGACGAAGTGATCGTTGAGCGCCAGACCCGCTCTGGCATCGAAGATGCTGGTGTGCGGATCGGTGATGAAGTCGGAGGAGACGACCTCGTCGTCAACATACTCGACGACGCCGGCCATCGGGCCTTCCGCGGCAGCCTTGACGGCGGCGCAGATCTCTTCATAGGTCGCAGCCTTCTCCAGACGGCAGGTCAGGTCGACGATGGACACGTCCGCGCTCGGGATACGCATGGAGGTGCCGGTCAGCTTGCCCTGCAGAGCCGGGATGACCTTGCCGACAGCCTTGGCAGCGCCGGTGCTGGTCGGGATGATGTTGCCGTGCACGCCGCGGGACAGGCGCCAGTTCTTCTTGGAGAAGCCGTCAACGACCTGCTGGGTGGCAGTATCGGCGTGGACGGTGGTCATGAGGCCCTCGACGATGCCGAAGTTGTCGTTGATGATCTTGGCCAACGGCGCAAGGCAGTTGGTGGTACAGGAAGCGTTGGACACGATCTTGATGTCGGGGGTATAAGCATCGAGGTTGACGCCGCAGACGAACATCGGCGTGTCGTCCTTGGACGGGCCGGAGAGCACGACGACCTGCGCGCCGGCATCCAGATGATCCTGCGCCTTTTCCTTGGTCAGGAACGCGCCGGTGCACTCGAGCACATACTCAACGCCCAGCTCACCCCAGGGCAGGAGCTTCGCATCACGGTTGTTGAGCAGCGCAACGCGCTTGCCGTTGACGATCAGGGCCGGGTTTTCGCCTTCCTCAAAATCAACGGTGCCGTTGAAGCGGCCATGCACGGAGTCATACTTCACGGTATATGCCAGCTGCTCAGGCGTTTTGTCCGGAGCGTTGACGGCGACGACCTCAATATCGTCAGCGCAGATTGCGGCGCGGAATACCAAACGGCCGATACGGCCGAAGCCATTGATGCCAATTTTAATCATACTCGTTTCCTCCTGTTAGATCTGCTGCGCACAGCACGCAGCGCATTTCATACGGCTCTATTTTATATCAAATCCGGAAAAAGCGCAACCACATTCTTTCCAATTGGCGGCGCGCAGTCGATCATAAGCGACAATTTTTCGCTTAGATTTGTGTAAAAACTTGTATCTATTGACGAGTTCTGCTATACTGATTTTTAATACATCTCAGGGGGGATCGGAAAATGAGCAATACGCACATCATCGACTCGCTCAGCACACTGTTTTCCATGAGCACGACAGCTGTGCTCGGTGCGCAGGAGCAGTTCATCGCATTTATGAATCCGGCAGCGCAGGAGCTCTTTCGCGGCGACCGCACAAACCACAAACTCTCCGAGCTGCTGCCGGATCACATTACCGAGGCCACGGCAACGGAATTTGTGACCTCCACCATGGTCGGCAAGCGCCATGTCATCGTATCCGTGACATCATTCGGCGCGTTCCGGCTCTTCTCGCTTGAGCCGCAGGACGAAAACACGCTGCGCGCAGGTGCACAGTTTGCACCGTTTCTGACGTCGCTGTCTGGCTTCCACACGCTCACGACGTACTTCCATGATTACGGCATGCAGCTGAGTGATGTGCACTTTCGCCACAATGCCGCCGAGCTCAAGCGGTTTTATTACCGGCTGCTGCGCTTTGCGCTCAACGCCTCCACCGCCGCCGGGCTGAGCGACGGGTCGCTCGCATTCGCACCGCAGCTATGCGACCTCGGCGCGGAATGCCGGATGCTGCTGGAAAACATACAGTCGATCGCCGACGACAACGGCATCGTGCTCGACGTGCACATTCCGGAAGCGCCGATCGAGTGCGCGCTCGACACGGCGCTCATCCAGCGGATGCTGCTCAACATCATCGCAAACTGCATGGAGCGCTGCTCGCGCGGCGACCGCATCCACATTGCCGTCACACAGGAGGGTGACCGCGCAGACATCATCATCTGTGACGACGGCACACGCATCGCTCCGGCGAAGCTCGGGACGATCTTCATCCCGCTGCGCGTGACGGGCGTGGACTTTTCCGACCTGAGCAGCAATGGTTTCGGCCTCACCGTCGCGCTCGGTGTCGCAGAAAAGCACAACGGCACGATCCTGCTCGAGAGCAACGCCTGGAACGGCACGACCTTCCACGTCGTGCTCAGTACGGTGCTGCCGGAGTCGACGCTGTTTCGCGCACCGAGAGCACCCTATGTCCGCGCGGAGGAGAATCCCGTCCTTGTCTTTCTGGCGGATCAATTGCCGAAGATTTGAAACTGCGAGCCTTTTGCCGGAAAATCGCTTTGGTTTTCAGGCAGACCAAAGCGGCGTGCCGCCCGATGTGGGCGGCACGCCGCTTTTTCTGTGATTACTTTTATCACTCGGTCAGCCAGCGTGTGCGCAGTATCTCCCGCTCAGCCTCACCGACGCCGAGCGCCTGCGACAGGAAGGCGTCCATGCTGCCATATCGCGCTTCGGCCGCGTCGCGCGCGGCGGTCAGAAACTCCGCGTCCGCGCAGTCGAATGTGCGGATGACATCCCGCTCTGCCTCCGTGAGGTCATAGTCCTTGACCGCCGTCAGCAGGCAGTCGGTCGAGGCGGCCATGCGCTCATTCGTGATCAGATAGTTTTCCACGATGACCGGCCAGTCCACGCCCAGCGCCGTCAGCAGCAGCATTGTGCCGACGCCGACACGATCCTTTCCGGCAGTGCAGTGATAGAGCAGCGCGCCGTCCGTCTGCGCAAGCAGGAGCGCAAAAAACTGCCGGTAGTGGTCGACAGAGAATTCCCGCGTGACAAGGCCGCGGTACAGCTCGCACATGAACGCGCGCTCCTTGCCTGCCATCGTTTTTGCATGCGCAACGACGGCGCCATAGGGATCTGCCTGCTCCTCACGCGTCAGGCCGGCCGCCGCCTGCTGCACGATCGGACAGTGGATATAGCGCACGCCCGCAAGGACGCGGTCGGGCTTCTGCTCCCGCTCCAGATCGGTGCGAAAGTCGATGACCGTACGCAGCGGGTATTGGCTGAGCGTGTGCGCATCGGCGTCCGTAATGCCCGCAAGCTCGCCGCTGCGCAGCAGCACCCCTGCGCGCACCTTGCGTCCGTCCATCGTCGGCAGACCGCCGAGATCCCGCGCGTTCGGCGCGCCGCGCAGCAGATAGCGCTCAGAGATCAAAGAGTTTCTTTCCATTTTGCAGTGTTACCTCCGCGACTTGGTCTATCGTCATGCCCTTGATCTCCGCGACGCGCGCGGCGATGAACGGCAGGTTACGTGAATCATTGCGCTTGCCGCGATTCGGCACGGGCGCGAGATAGGGGGAATCCGTTTCCAACAGGATGCGCTCCGCCGGGCAGGCGGCGATCACCTCGGGCGCTTTGGCGGCATTTTTGTATGTGATCGGCCCGTCAAAGCCGAGATACCAGCCGCGGCGCAGCAGTTCGCGCGCCATCTCCACGCTGCCGGAATAGCAGTGGAACACACCGCGCAGCTGCGGATAGTCGCACACGATGCGCAGGCTGTCACCGTGCGCCTCGCGGTCATGCACGATGACCGCCAGATCCAGCTCGAGCGCAAGCTCCAGCTGCGCGCGGAACATCCGTTCCTGCTTTGCCTTTGTGGATGCGTCCCAGTAATAATCCAGCCCGATCTCGCCGATGGCGCAGACCTTCGGCTGCGCCGCCAGCGCGCGGATATGTGCGAGGCTGCCGTCCGTCCAGCTGTCGGCCTCCTCCGGATGCCAGCCGACGGCGGCATAGATGAAATCGTGCGCCTGTGCAAGCGCTACAGCGCGCTCCGACGTCACGCCGCTGTCGCCGGGGTCGACCACGAGCGCGACGCCGCTGTCATGTACAGCGCGTAGCACCTCGTCACGGTCGGCGTTGAACTTTCCGCTGTCGTAATGCGCGTGGGTGTCAAAAAACTGTGTCATTCGGCGTGGTAGGTCGCGGCCGGGCGGCGCTTGTGCTCGCTGCGGCTATGGTAGCGGTCGATGATGGCCTTGTCGTGCTCGTTGGCCTCGCCGGTAAGGATGTACCGATCGATGGCGGCATAGGTCACGCCCATCTCCTGCTCGTCCGTCTGTCCCTCGAAAAGGCCGGCTGACGGCGCCTTGCGGATGATGTTTTCCGGCGCGTGCAGCCACGTCAGGAATTCATAGACCTCCGTCACGGTCAGGTCAGCAATGGGGTTAAAGTCATACGCACCGTCGCCCCACTTCGTGAAGTAGCCCATGTACGCCTCGCTGCGGTTGCCCGTCCCGGCGACGAGGCGTCCCTCCGCCGCGCCGATCGTGTAGAGCGTGAGCATGCGCAGGCGCGGCGCAATATTGGACGTTGCCATCTGGTTGAGCGTCGTGACGGCGGAGAGCGTCTGCATGACGAGCTCCTTTTCCGCCGTGAGGTCGACCGTGCGTGTCTCGATGTTGAACTGCTCGGCCACAGCCAGACCGTCGCTCATATCCTCGCCGAAGTTGCGCTTGGAGGCGCACGGCATCATGATGCCGACCGTATTGTCACACGCCGCCTTGCAGAGGATGCCGACGAGCGCACTGTCCTTGCCGCCGCTGTTGCCGTAGATGATGCCCTGCGCGCCGCTGCTCTTGAGCAGGTCGCGGATAAAGGCGACGCGGTTTTCAAATTCTTTTGCGTAATCTCGCATGATTTCCACTCCGTTTCTTTCGTTACTCCTGGATCATGTCCAGAAATTCTGCTTCCGTAATGATGGGCGTGCCGAGTGTGAGCGCCTTCTGATACTTTGAGCCGGTATTCTCCCCGGCCAGCAGATAGGACGTCTTTTTCGACACGGATGAGCTGGTTTTGCCGCCGAAGCGTTCGATGATGGCACCGGCCTCATCGCGGCTGAAGTGCTCGAGCGCACCGGTGAGCACGAACGTCTTGCCCGCAAAGCGGTGGTCGACGACCTGTTCCTTGGACTCGAAGCTGACACCGGCCGCGCGCAGCAGACGGATCTGGTGCTGCGACTGGGGATTTTCAAACCACGCACGCAGATACGCCGCCGTCGTCGGTCCGACGTCGGGAATGGCCATGAGCTCGTCCTCCGTCGCCGCCATGAGCTTGTCGAGCGTGCCGAAGTGCATCGCCAGCACCTTGGCCGCCTTCTGCCCCACCTGCCGGATGCCGAACGCGCACAGCAGGCGCGCCATGCCCGCATCCTTACTCTTTTCAATGGCTGCGATGAGGTTTTCGGCCGATTTTTTGCCCATATGATCCAGCGCCGCGACCGCCTGCGGCTTGAGGGAATACAGCTCCGCCGGTGAGCGCACGAGGCCCGAATCGATCAGCGACTGGCACAGCGAAATGCCGAGCCCGTCGATATCCATCGCCTCACGCGAGGCGAAGTGTGCGATGTTGCGCAGCCGCTGCGCCGGGCACTCTGCACCCGTGCAGCGCAGGGCGGCACCGTCCGGATCGCGCACGACCGGCGCGCCGCACTCGGGGCAGGTGTCCGGCATGTGAAACGGAACCGTGCCCTCGGGACGCTTTTCGCGCACAACGGAGAGGATCTCAGGGATGATCTCCCCCGCCTTCTGCACGAGCACCGTGTCGCCGATGCGCAGGTCAAGATTGTCGATGAAATCCTGATTGTGCAGCGTGGCGTTTGTGACGGTCGTCCCCGCCAGGCGCACCGGGCCGATGACCGCCTTCGGTGTGAGCACGCCCGTGCGCCCGACCTGCACGACGATGTCGCGCACGCGGCTCTCCTTTTTCTCCGGCGGGTACTTATACGCCACCGCCCAGCGCGGGAATTTCGCCGTGCTGCCGAGATACTGCCGCTGCGCAAGGTCGTTGATCTTGATGACCGCACCGTCGATATCGAACGGGAACGTCTCGCGGTTGTCACCAATCCAGTCGATGCGCGCGCAGCAGGCATCGAGTGTCTCGCAGCGCCGGTACGGCACGACCGGGAAGCCGAGCGACGCCAGATAGTCGAGCGTCTGCGTATGGGTGGCAAACGTGCGCTCACTGTCAAACTGGAGGTTGAAGATGATAATATCCAGCTTGCGCGCCGCCGCGACCTTCGGGTCCTGCTGGCGCACGGAGCCCGCTGCCGCGTTGCGGGGATTGGCCAGCAGCGGCTGCTCAAGCAGCTCGCGCTCGGCGTTGAGCTGCGCAAACACGGCGTGCGACATATAGACCTCGCCGCGCACGATGAGCCTTGCAGGCGCATTTTCAAGCGTCAGCGGCAGGTTTCGCAGCGTGCGCAGATTTTCCGTCACGTCCTCGCCGGTGACACCGTCGCCGCGCGTCGCGCCGCGCACGAACACACCGTTTTCATACTCGAGCGACATGGACAGACCGTCGATCTTCGGCTCGACAGAGTAATCATGCGCCTGCGTGAGCGCGGTGTCCATGCGCGCGCCGAACGCGCGCAGCTCGTCAAACGAGAACACATCCTGCAAGCTCTCGAGCGGCACCTGATGGTGCACCTGCGCGAAGGTGTTGAGCGCGTAGCCGCCGACGTGCTGCGTCGGCGAATCGGGCGAGGCGTACTCCGGGTGCGCCGCCTCGAGCTCCTCCAGCCTGCGCAGGAGCGCGTCATATTCAAAGTCGCTGATCTCGGGCGCATCCTTCACATAGTAGAGAAAGTTTGCGCGCTCCAGCCGGCGGCGCAGCGCCAGAATTTCTTCATGTACGTCCATAGTCGTTACTCCACTTCCACATACGTCCGGGGCACTTTGCCGACGATGACCGTCTCGGCCAGCAGCACCTGCGTGCCCACCGTCTCCGTCTGGTGCGCCCACGGCACCAGAATGTCCAGATCCATGTTGATATCAAGGTATAGCTGGTATTTGCTCTGATTGATCGCAGCCGACATGAGCTCGTTGCGATAGCGCACGTCCGACGTCGTCAGCACAAGGATGCGCACCGGCAGCGGCAGCTTGAGGCCGGGCAGGAAATTCACACCGATGAGCGTCTCAAGCGGGATGTCCAGCTCGATCTGCCCGTCGTCGCCGTCCATCATATGCTCGAGCACGAGCGAGGCCACCTGCCCCACGCGCTCGGCGTCGATGCTCACAGCCGTGATCGTCCCGTCTGCGTCCGTGCGGTAGGTATAGTATTCGCCGCGCACCTGCGCCATGGACGCACGGACGGCGGTGTTGATCTTCAGCTGCATGAGATCGCAGGCAGCGTTTACAGCAAGCTGTGTGATGAGCTGCAGCACCGTCACGGTCACATACGCGGCGCTGCCAAGCACAGCCAGGGCCAGCAGCAGCGCCGCCACGCTGCGCCTGAAGCGCGGCGGACGATGAACAGCCGGACGCCAACGGCGAGTCACACGGATCATAGCACTCCCCCCTGCCATGCTATGCAGACGGGGAGCGATCCATGCATTTATTGCAGGCCTTCCACAATGGCGCGGAAGGTATCGCCGCGCTCGGCAAAGTTTTTGAAGAAATCAAACGACGAACACGCCGGGGAGAGCGTCACGGTGTCGCCCGGCTGCGCGAGACGGTACGCCGTCTCGACCGCCGCGCGAAAATCCGGCGCTTCGACGAGCGGCAGCTTTCCCGGGTCATAGAATTTTGAGCCGCGGATGGCCGCCGCGATGCGCTGCGCCGTCTCGCCGACGGCGACCGCCGCCTTCGCGTGCAGGCAGACCTCGTCGCCCAGCTCGTCAAACGGGATGTGCTTATCATGCCCGCCGAGAATGATGACCGGCGGCTTCGGCAGCGCGTGCAGCCCCGCGATCGTGCGCGTGGGGCTCGAGGCGATGGAGTCGTTGATAAACGTGATGCCGTTGAGCTCACGGATGCGCTCCATGCGGTGCGGGACACCCGCAAAGCTGCGCGCGACCTGCACGCACGCCGCCTGACCAACCAGACCGTCGGTCGCGGCGAAGGCAGCCATATAGTTTTCCACGTTGTGCGCGCCGGGGATGCGGATATTCGAAACGTCGATCAGCTTCTCCGCCTTGCCGCCGTGGGCGCGATAAATGACGCCGTCCGAGCAGTAGACGCCGTTTTCCACCGGACCGATGCTGCTGAAATAGCGCACGCTGCCCGGCGCTTCGGCCGCAAAGCGCGGCGTATGCGCATCCCTGGCGTTGAGCACAAGGACACCGTCGGGGCGCTGGCCGCGGTAAATGCTGCACTTGGCCGACACATAGTCCTCAAAATCCGGATGCACATCCAGATGGTTGGGCGATATGTTTGTGATAATGGCCACATCCGGCGCACAGTGCATACTGTGCAGCTGGAAGCTGCTGAGCTCGAGCACGGCAAAATCGTCCGGCCGGATGTCCGCGATACGGTCAAACAGCGGCGTGCCGATGTTGCCGCCGAGGTGCACGGTGTATCCCTGCGCACGCAGAAGCTCCGCCGTGATGGTCGAGGTCGTGGTCTTGCCGTCGCTACCGGTGATGGCAAGGATGCGGCAGGGGCAGAGATTGCAGAACGCCTCCATCTCGGAGGTGAGGATCGCGCCGTTTTGCGCAGCCTTGCGCAGCTGCGGCACAATGGGCAGCACGCCCGGCGTGCGGAAGATGACATCAAAGTCCAGATGCTCGAGATAGTCCGCGCCAAGGGCGAATTTCGCGCCCTGCGCCGCAGCCTCATCCCCGGCCGCGCCGAGCTGCGCGCGCTCACGCCGGTCGCACACGGTCACGTCACAGCCATTGCGCAGCAGCACACGCACGAGCGGCTGATTGCTCACGCCGAAACCGATGACGCCGATGCGCTTGCCGCGCAGGTAGTCAATATAATCCGAAAAGGTCATGCAGACACTCCTTTTGAAAAATAAAGAATCATACAAAGCGATTATACCGCCCATTTGACGCGATTACAAGAAAATAAATCGCCGCAGCGCTTGACGTACTGCGGCAGGATGTGTAAAATAGTCGGGCGAGTGAGCCGGACAGCCGCGGGCACGAGCCGAAAGGCTGTGCGTGAGGAAAGTCCGGGCTCCGCAGGGCAAGGATAACGGGTAACACCCGCCAGGGGCGACCCTCGGACAAGTGCAACAGAAAGATACCGCCCGAGCGATCGGGTAAGGGTGGAAAAGTGAGGTAAGAGCTCACTCGCCGGCTGGAGACAGTGCGGCGCTGTAAACTCTATCCGGAGCAACACCGCGGAGGGACATATGGCCTGCCCGGCCGTCCCATGGAGGTGGCTGGAACGCATCGGCAACGGTGCGTCTAGATAGATGGCTGTCGATTACAGAACCCGGCTTATAGGCTCACTCGCAATTGTAAGACCCCGCCGTCCGGCGGGGTCTTGCTCAGCTTGTCAAAGAACCTCGTAGAGTTTCGCCGCCGCAGCGGCGAAAGAAAGTCCAATCATTTTCTTCGGCGACATGTGCGGCGAAGAAAATACTTCTC
>ERZ773114.1172-NODE-1172-length-28750-cov-10.213696_pt1 | contig 28750 bp, 29 predicted proteins | sample MGYA00580564_ERZ773114 | MGnify/ENA primary metagenome ERZ773114 (study PRJEB29015, sample SAMEA2737836) | human gut metagenome | biome: human gut; feature: human-associated habitat; material: faeces | place: China | collected 2012 ... | reverse complement strand
GGCGGATTGACTGCGTTGGGGCTGTGTGGTATAATGGAAATGCGGTAAATCGGAATTTATGGAGGTATGAATATGAAAAAGTACAGGACGGTGTCTTGCGTCATTATTATGGCGATTGCTGCAATCGCAGGATTCTTTATTGGTGCTACCTTGGATGAGGCAATGGGCGGAGCTATTCTGTTTTCGATGATTGCAGGAATTGCTTGTATTGTTTATAACATTGAGAATCGTGAAGAATAACACAACTTCCAGTTTTCCACATGAGAAGAACACATAGCGGGCAACTGTGCCGGTGAAATTTGCGGCGGATTGACTGTGTTGAGGATGTGTGGTATAATGGAAATGCAGTAAATCGGAATTTAGGTGGTAAATAATGAAGAAAAGATATTGTATAATACTCCAAATATTGCTTCTGTTCTGGTTTTTTCTTGATATGACAGGTATTTATTTCAGAAATACTTATTTAGTCGCACGCTCATATAAAGATGATGGAATATTTTTTCTTATTTATTTAGTAACAATAATATTATTTATATTTAAGGAAAAATTCGGAAAATGGGCTGTTGCGGTATGGACATCAATATGGTTTGTAATTCAATTCTTATGCCACGAATGGTATACTATTTTTGGTAAAGGGATAATGGGTTCACTTGAAGGTAAGATAAAGTTTTTTTCAGGGGCTATAAAGTGGCTTGAAATTGATGGAAGATATATACCAGATGTTTATCATTCTATTTTGCATATTCTTATTCTAATGGTTGTTATAACATCCGCAATATATATCAGAAATTCTAAAAAGCAAGCATAAATTCCAGTTTTCCACATGAGAAGAACACATAGCGGGCATTGTGTCGGTGAAATTTGCGGCGGATTGACTGCGTTGAAGTGGTATAGTATAATAGTTATCAATCGGAGCTTGGTGGTGATGCTATAGTGGAAGAAGCAGAAAAATCATTTGTGAAAAGATTTATCAAAAAGGAAAAGCAGGACAGACTCCTTTTTGAATTAAGCGGAAAGAAACGGCAACACGGAATAGAACGTTTTTGTCACAACGCAGAAGATATGATAGATACGGAAAGAATCGTTTACAGCGGAAACAATCTACTCCCCGACGAAATTCTAAAAATCACAAAGCAGTACAAAGTGCCGGAATCCTGTTATATTATTGCTTATCAGAAAGAGTTAGATAAAAAATACGTTTCATTGGCAGATGCATTCAATCTCGTGCTGGGGAATGGTATGGCAGCTATTATAGTATGTGATAATTTCGTCATAATTGAAACAGAGCAGTGTTTCGGCACACCGTTTCGTTATATTTTACACGGATAAATTCCAGTTTTCAGACAACAAAAAAGCTGCTGTACCAAACAAACAGTACAGCAGCTTTTTGCATATCATAGGGTTTCAGAGAACCGCTTACTTTACAGCACCCTTTTTGATCGACTCGATCAGACCGCCGTTTGCGATAATGGTCTGGATAAATTCCGGGAACGGTGCCACGTGGAATTCCTTGCCGGTGGTGACATCGCGAATAATGCCGTTGTCCAGATCTGCTTCCACCGTGTCGCCCTCGCTGATAGCGTCCACAGCCTCCGGACACTCCACGATCGCCAGACCGATGTTGATAGAGTTCCGGTAGAAGATGCGGGCGAAGCTCTTGGCAATGACCAGAGCAATGCCGCTTTCTTTGATTGCGATCGGGGCATGCTCACGGGAAGAACCGCAGCCGAAGTTTTCGCCGCCGACCATGATGTCGCCCGGCTTCACGCGGCTGGTGAAGGTGGTATCCAGATCTTCCATGCAGTGAGAAGCCAGTTCCTTCTTGTCAATGGTGTTCAGATAACGTGCCGGAATGATGACGTCCGTGTCCACGTTGTCGCCGTATTTGATGACAGTTCCGTTCAGTTGCATGATTACAGTACCTCCTTCGGGGAAACGATCTTGCCGGCAATGGCACTTGCTGCTGCAACCGCCGGACTTGCCAGATATACTTCAGATTCCGGGTGACCCATTCTGCCTACGAAGTTCCGGTTTGTGGTGGAAACTGCACGTTCGCCGGCAGCCAGAATGCCCATGTGTCCGCCCAGACACGGGCCGCAGGTCGGGGTAGATACCACGCAGCCAGCCTCGATGAAGTCCTTCAGCAGACCGTTTTCCATAGCCTTCAGGTAGATTGCCTGTGTTGCCGGAATGATAATGGCACGGACGTTTTTTGCCACCTTTTTGCCGCGGATAATGGAAGCGGCTTCTTCGATGTCTTTGTAGAAACCGTTGGTGCAGGAGCCGATGACAACCTGATCGATCTTCACCTCGCCCACTTCGTCAATGGTGCGGGTGTTGCCCGGCAGGTGCGGGAATGCCACGGTGGACTTGATCTCGGACAGGTCGATTTCGATAACTTCATCGTAAACCGCATCTTCGTCAGCCTTATAGACAACCGGCTTGCGGTCGCTATGCTCTGCCACGAATGCCAGTGTCTGATCGTCAACCTCGAAGATACCATTCTTGGCACCGGCTTCGATTGCCATGTTGGTCATGGTCAGACGGTCGCTCATAGACAGAGAAGCCACGCCCTCACCAGTGAATTCCATAGAGCGGTACAGAGCACCGTCTACGCCGATCTTGCCAATAATGTGCAGGATCACGTCCTTGCCGGAGATGTATGGGTTCAGCTTGCCCTTGAGGACAAACTTGATAGCAGACGGCACCTTGAACCAAGCCTTGCCGATCGCCATGCCGCATGCCATATCGGTAGAGCCGACACCGGTAGAGAATGCACCCAGTGCACCGTATGTGCAGGTGTGAGAGTCTGCACCGATAACAACGTCACCGGAAACGACCAATCCTTTTTCCGGCAGCAGGGCATGTTCGATACCCATTTGACCAACGTCATAGAAGTGGGTGATCTCCTTTTCGCCGCAGAAATCGCGGCACATTTTACACTGTGTGGCAGCCTTGATGTCCTTGTTCGGGGCAAAGTGATCCATAACCATGGTCACCTTGTCCTTGTCGAAAACGTTGTCCTTGTTCAGCTTGTTGAATTCCCGAATTGCAACGGGGGAAGTGATGTCGTTGCCCAGTACCCGATCCAGATTGACCAGGATCAGCTGACCGGCTTCGACAGAATCCAAGCCGGCGTGTGCAGCAAGGATCTTCTGTGTCATTGTCATACCCATAGGGTGAGTTCCTCCTTTGTTTATTGTTTCTTGTGAAGATAGGTTCTTAATCCATGCGATTGATGATCGCACCCTGATCCGCAGAGGAAACCATCTTGGAATACCGCTTCAGATAGCCGGTGAGGTTTTCCTTGACCAGAATCTTGGTGGTCTTTTTCCGTTCTGCCAGTTCCTCGTCGGAAACTTCCAGCTGAATGCTGTGGTTCGGAATGTCAATGGAGATGATGTCGCCGTCCTGTACATAGGCAATGGTACCGCCGTTGACTGCTTCCGGAGAAACGTGACCGATCGCTGCACCGCGGGTCGCACCGGAGAAGCGGCCGTCTGTGATGAGGGCAACGTCCTTGTCCAGTCCCATGCCGGCGATTGCAGAAGTCGGGGAGAGCATTTCCCGCATGCCCGGACCGCCTGCAGGTCCCTCGTACCGGATCACAACGACATCACCCTTGACGATCTTGCCGCCGGTGATCGCTGCAATAGCTTCTTCTTCGCTGTTGAACACCTTTGCCGGTCCCTTGTGTACCAGCATTTCCTTTGCAACGGCACTCCGCTTTACAACGCAGCGATCCGGAGCCAGATTGCCCTTGAGGACAGCAATACCGCCGGTTTCGCTGTACGGCTGATCGATCGGGCGAATGATGTCGGTGTTCTTGTTGATACATCCCTTGATGTTCTCTGCCATGGTCTTGCCGGTGACAGTCATCACATCGGTGTGGAGCAGATTCTTCTTGGTCAGTTCGTTCAGGACGGCATAGATGCCGCCGGCTTCGTTCAGGTCTTCCATGTATGCGTGACCTGCCGGAGCAAGGTGGCAGATGTTCGGGGTGCGTGCACTGATCTGGTTGACCATGTCCAGATCGATCTTGATGCCGCATTCGTTGGCAATTGCCGGCAGGTGCAGCATGCTGTTGGTGGAGCAGCCCAGTGCCATATCTGCGGTCAGTGCGTTTTCAAAAGCGTCTGCGGTCATGATGTCGCGGGGACGGATATTCTTCCGGTACATGTCCATAACTGCCATACCAGCCTGTTTTGCCAGCTTGATACGTTCAGAATATACTGCCGGAATGGTGCCGTTGCCTCTGAGCCCCATGCCCAGCACTTCAGTCAGGCAGTTCATAGAGTTTGCGGTGTACATGCCGGAGCAGGAGCCGCAGGTGGGGCAGGCGTTGTTCTCGAATTCTTCCACGTCCTCCAGAGTGAACTTGCCGGCAGCGTAAGAGCCGACAGCTTCAAACATGCTGGACAGACTGGTTTTCTTGCCCTTGACGTGACCGGCAAGCATCGGACCGCCGCTGACAAAGACAGTGGGCACGTTCACTCTTGCGGCAGCCATCAGCAGACCGGGGACATTCTTGTCACAGTTCGGGATCATGACCAGTGCATCAAAGTGATGTGCCAGAGCCATGCACTCGGTGGAGTCGGCGATCAGGTCACGGGTCACCAGAGAATATTTCATGCCCTTGTGTCCCATGGCGATACCGTCACAGACTGCAATTGCCGGAAATACTACCGGTGTACCGCCAGCCATGGCAACGCCCATCTTGACAGCTTCCACGATTTTGTCGATGTTCATGTGTCCCGGTACGATCTCATTATAAGAAGAAACGATGCCGACCAGCGGACGTTCCATTTCTTCCTTGGTCATTCCCAGTGCGTGGAACAGGGAACGCTGGGGTGCCTTATCGACACCCTCACAGTAAAAATTACCGTTCATTTTTTTCACCTCATATAATTTCGGAAAAATACTTTTCCGTGTGTCACAATGGATTTGCTGTGTATCCAAAAACTGCTTTCCTGATATTGCGTCAGGAAAGCAGTTTCTGCGTTATGGTTTTATCCCTGCGTATCCCATCGATTCAGAAATGGGGGATTGCTGTAGCAAATGTACTGATTAGTTGTTGATCAGCTTGTCTTCGCCGTTCCAGCTGTACAGCTTACGGATCTCTTCGCCGACCTTTTCAGACGGATGCTCAGCAGCCAGCTTACGCATAGCACGGAAGTGTGCCTGACCGCCTGCTTCGCTCATATCCAGCAGGAATTCCTTTGCGAAGGAACCGTCCTGAATGTTCTTCAGGATCTGCTTCATGGTCTTCTTGGTTTCCTCGGTAATCAGCTTCGGACCGGTGATGTAGTCGCCGTATTCCGCAGTGTTGGAGATGGAGTAACGCATGCCTGCGAAACCGCTCTGGTAGATCAGGTCTACGATCAGCTTCATCTCGTGAATGCACTCGAAGTAAGCGTTTCTCGGGTCATAACCAGCTTCGCACAGAGTTTCGAAACCAGCCTGCATCAGGGCACAAACGCCGCCGCACAGAACAGCCTGTTCACCGAACAGGTCGGTTTCCGTTTCGGTACGGAATGTGGTTTCCAGAACGCCGGCTCTTGCACCGCCGATAGCCAGACCATAAGCCAGTGCCAGATCCTGAGCCTTGCCGGTTGCGTCCTGTTGTACAGCTACGAGGCACGGAACGCCCTTGCCAGCCTGATATTCCGAACGAACGGTGTGACCCGGTCCCTTCGGAGCGATCATGGTAACGTCAACGTCTGCCGGCGGAATGATCTGACCGAAGTGGATTGCAAAGCCGTGAGCGAACATCAGCATATTGCCCGGTTCCAGATTCGGTGCAATGTCCTTCTTGTACATTGCTGCCTGCTTTTCATCATTGATCAGAATCATGATGATGTCAGCCTGCTTTGCAGCTTCTGCTGCGGTGAATACTTCGAAGCCCTGTGCCTCAGCCTTTGCCCAGGACTTGCTGCCCTTGTACAGACCGATGATTACTCTGGCCTTATCGCCCAGAGATTCCTTGGCATTCAGTGCGTGTGCGTGACCCTGACTGCCGTAGCCGATAACAGCGATAGTCTTGCCATACAGCAGCGACAGGTCGCAGTCTTCCTGATAAAATACCTTTGCAACATGATCCATTGTGAAAGACTCCTTTGAATAAATTTGGGTTTTGGAAACGAATTTTCATTTCCAACGCAGTACCGCCGGAGCATCCGTGCAGTCTGCTGATCCATTTATATACGACTGCTCACGCATCTTTCAGGCATGAGCCGCCTCTTTCAAGAGCGACCAGACCGGTGCGACACATTTCCATGATGCCGTAGGGTTCCAGCAGCTCAATAAAAGCGTTGATCTTAGAGGACTCGCCGCGAATTTCGATGACCAGTGCCTCCGGAGAATAGTCGGTGATCTTCGCACGGAAGACATCGACCACAGACATAATATCCTGACGCTTGTCTGCCACATTGTTGATCTTGATGAGCAGCAGCTCGCGGACCACTGTCTGATCCTGTTCCATGACCTTGACGGTCTTGACATCATACATCTTTTCCAGCTGCTTGACGATCTGATTACAGATGCCGCGGTCGCAGTGGGTGGAGATGGTGATGCGGGAGAATTCCGGTGATTCAGTTTCTCCGACTGTCAGGGTATCAATATTAAAGCCTCGTCTGGTGAACATGCCCGAAACGCGGGACAGCACACCGGAATGGTTTGCAACGAGGACGGAAATAACAAAGCGTTCGATTCGATCCATGATGACACACCCCTTTACATTGCAGAAATATCGACGATAATATCATCGATGCAGCCGCCCGGCGGCAGCATGGGAAGAACGAATGCGTCACAGTCGATCGCACAATCTACCAGAACCGGTCCCTTTTCGGCAAACGCCTTGGGCAGGACTTCTTTCAGTTCTGCCATATTCATGGCACGATAGCCCGGCATGCCGAATGCTTCTGCCAGCTTGACGAAGTCGGTCTTGCGTTCCAGCGTGGTGTTGGAATAGTGCTTGTCGAAGAACAGGGTCTGCCACTGCCGAACCATGCCCAGCACACCGTTGTTCATGATGAATACAACGACCGGTGTCTGGTTGGTGACTGCGGTAGCCAGTTCGTTCAGGTTCATGCCGAAGCTGCCGTCGCCGGTGACCAGAATGGTCTTTTTGCCGGTTGCAGTTGCGGCACCGATTGCAGCACCCAGACCAAAGCCCATGGTGCCCAGACCGCCGCTGGAAATAAAGGTGCGGGGTGTTTCAAACGGATAGTGCTGAGCCACCCACATCTGATGCTGTCCAACGTCTGTGGCAACGATCGTTTCCTTGTCTGCCGCTTCTGCCAGTGCATCGATGGCAGTGAACGGTGTCAGTTCGTCCGGATTCTGTGCTTCCAGTTCTCTGGTCTTTTCCTGTAATTCAGCCACACGTGCCATCCAGTCGGCGTGAGTCAGCTGCGGCAGTTTTTCTGCCAGCTTTTGCAGGATCTCCTTCATGGAACCGGTCATGCCCAGTTCTACCGGAATGTTCTTGCAGAGCTCAGAAGCATCGATGTCTATGTGAATGATCTTGGCATTTCTGGCATACTTTGCAGTGTTGCCGGTGCCTCTGTCGCTGAAGCGGCAGCCTGCTGTGATGATCAGGTCTGCTTCATTCTGTGCAATGGAGGAGGCATAGTGTCCATGCATACCCTCCATGCCCAGCCAGCGGGGATTGGAGGACGGCACTGCGGAAATGCCCATCATGGTGCAGCCGATCGGTGCGTCGATCTTTTCTGCCAGAGCCAGAACTTCCGCACCGGCATCGTCGGTAATTGCACCGCCGCCGATGTAGATGTACGGCTTTTCGGCAGCCAGAATCATTTCGATTGCTTTTTCGATCTCGCTGTCGTTGACTGCCGGAACCGGATCTTTTTCCACCGGCTTCTGTGCAGTGTACTCATACAGGGCGTTCTGTACGTCCTTGGGAACGTCCACCAGAACCGGTCCCGGTCTGCCGGACTTGGCAATGCGGAATGCCTCCCGAATGGTATCTGCCAGATCTTCCACACGCTTTACCAGGAAGTTGTGCTTGGTGATGGGCATGGTCACGCCGGTGATGTCCACTTCCTGAAAGCTGTCCCGTCCGATCAGAGAGTTCGGCACGTTGCCGGTGATCGCTACCAGCGGCACAGAGTCCAGATATGCAGTGGCGATACCGGTGACCAGATTGGTGGCACCCGGACCGGAGGTGGCAATGACAACGCCGACCTTGCCGGTGGCACGTGCATAGCCGTCTGCTGCATGTGCGGCACCCTGTTCATGGGCTGTGATGATGTGATGGATCCGGTCCTGTGCCAGATAGAGGGCATCGTAGATGTCGATGACCTGTCCGCCCGGATAGCCGAATACCGTAGAAGCACCCTGTTCGATCAGGGTTTCTACGATGATTTGTGCACCTTTCAATTTCATTTGTTTTTCACCTTTTTACTGGGAAACTTTTCCGTTTGGGCAAAAGCTCCGATATTTGAGAAGAATTGCTGATTCTGTTAGCAAAAATACGATTGGTATAGACCCGAAGCGATATGCCGGCAGATGCGGCACGCTTTCTATGAAAGAAGTACAGGCACGCAGGCGGCTGTACAGCAAGACATTTTGCGGTGTCCTATAAAAAAAGCCTTCGGCTGTCATACCGAAAGCTTCCAATCTTCATGCAAGCGTTGCGGCGGAAAAACAGCCGTTCGCATTTGTCTTTGGAACCACGGTCTGTACAGCACAAATTCCGCTTCGGGTCAAAATGACTCGAGCGTCTAGTTCCACGATCATCACTCGTGCTGCCAGCCGGCACATCATGTCACTGTACATGTGAGGATACTCCCTTTCCGAAAGACTTTACGACTCCGCCGCCGGACGGCGATATTCACCGCCATTGCTGTTCGTATGTGTCTAGTATAGCACTATGTTTTCGCAAATGCAAGTGTCTGTCTTTTGTTTTTACATTTTGGATACAATTTGTTCAATATACAGCACTGTAAAACAGAAATATTCAGCGCCTTTCGTGAAATCCAAAGAACTTTCGCAAAAATGCTTGACAAACAAGGCGAAAACTGCTATACTGAAGATATTCACAGCAATGGGATTGCTGGTGTATCATGAAAAAGGCTTTGACGGGAAGAAAAGAGAACGCATTCTGCATCGCAGAGAGTCGGCGGCTGGTGTGAGCCGACAGCAGGGCGTTCAGGATAACTGGTCCCCGAGCCGCAGGCGGAACAGACGGGCATTATCCCGTATCAGTAGGCTGTGCCGGATACTCTCCGTTAGCAGAGTACACATTGTCAGATGTGATGAGTGGACGCACACGCTGCGTCAAAAAGAGTGGTACCACGGAGAAAAATAGATCTTCGTCTCTTTTGTACAGATGAAAATATCTGTATGGAAGGGGCTTTTTTTGTTGACAGAGCAGATCGCCGCAGATCACATGACAGGGTAGATCATCTACACACAACAGGAAAGGAATGTATCTTATGAAAAACGTAGAACAGTATGCACCGCAGTTTTTTCCGGTAAAGAATCCGCCTATGCGTTGGGCACAAAAGACAATGATCGAAAAGGCACCGATCTGGTGCAGCGTCGATCTGCGTGACGGCAATCAGGCTTTGATCACGCCTATGAGTCTGGACGAAAAGCTGGAATTCTTCCGCTATCTGGTAAAGATCGGCTTCAAGGAGATCGAGATCGGCTTTCCGGCTGCTTCTGAAACCGAATACGAATTCTGCCGTACTCTGATCGAAAACAATATGATTCCGGACGATGTCACCATTCAGGTATTGACACAGGCACGGGAACACATCATTGCCAAGACATTTGAAGCCCTGAAGGGTGCAAAACATGCCATTGTGCACCTCTATAATTCCACTTCCGTGGCACAGCGGGAACAGGTGTTCAAAAAGAGCAAGGAAGACATCATCAAGCTGGCGGAACTGGGGGCAAATCTCTGCAAGGAATATCGGGCAAAGACCGAGGGACACTTCCGGTTTGAGTATTCTCCGGAAAGCTTTACCGGCACTGAACCGGAATTCGCTCTGGAGATCTGCAACGCCGTATTGAAAATCTGGGAACCGACACCGGAAGATCCGGTCATCATCAATTTGCCGGTCACGGTTTCCCACTCCATGCCGCACGTTTATGCTAATCAGGTCGAATACATGAGCGACAACCTGTACCGTCGGGAAAATGTCATCATCTCCCTGCACCCCCACAACGACCGCGGCTGTGCTGTGGCAGACAGCGAACTGGGACTGCTTGCCGGCGGCGACCGTATCGAGGGCACCTTGTTCGGCAACGGTGAGCGTACCGGTAACGTGGACATTGTCACACTGGCTCTGAACATGTATTCGCAGGGCGTGGATCCGGAACTGGACTTCTCCAACATGCCGGAGATCGTAGAGGTTTACGAGCGTGTCACCAGAATGCACGTTTACGAGCGTTCGCCGTACAGCGGTCAGCTGGTATTTGCCGCATTCAGCGGTTCTCATCAGGACGCAATTGCCAAGGGCATGCACTGGAGAGAGGAACACGACTGCAAGCACTGGAACGTGCCGTATCTGCCCATCAATCCGGAAGATGTGGGCCGTGTCTACGAGGCAGACGTGATCCGTATCAACAGCCAGTCCGGCAAGGGCGGTGTCAGCTACCTCATGGAAACCAAGTACGGCTACCACATTCCGCAGAAGATGCGGGAATCTTTCGGCTATCTGGTCAAGGGTGTTTCCGACCACGCCCACAAGGAATTGCTGCCGGAAGAAGTACTGGACATCTTCACCAAGCACTATGTCAACGTGGAAACACCGGTTTCCATTCCGGAAGTCCACTTCGTGCAGAAGGGTGAAAATGCCATTGGCACCGAGGCAACCATTTCCTATAAGGGCAGCACAGAAACAGTACACGGTGACGGAAACGGTCGTCTGGACGCAGTTTCCAATGCGGTAAAGGCACACCTGAATATGGACTTCTCTCTCACCACCTACACAGAACATGCACTGGAGGTTTGCTCCAATTCCAAGGCAGTGGCTTATGTGGGACTGGAGAAGAACGGCAAAACCTATTGGGGCGTTGGCGTGCATTCGGACATTATCAACTCTTCGATCTCTGCATTCTTGAGTGCACTGAACGCCATGCTCATGGATTTGAAAAAGTAAACGGAACACTCTGGTAAAAAGGAAGAGAATATTGCAAAAGCCTGTCAGGGAGAATTGCTCCCCGACAGGCTTTTTGTCGTTCAGCAGGATCTGCAATCAAAGCTTCCGACAGTATCCCAGACAGATCCAGCCGGCACCGGATTTCAGCTTGCCCCAGTTGCCGCAGGTCTTTATAATAGTATAGACACCCTTGTCCCGAATGCAGCCGGTGATCGCATAGCTGGTACCAGCTCCCTTACGGATCCGCAGGGCATCGACAGTCACGCGGACCCGATAGCTGTCCGGCTCTGCTGCCGGTGTGGAAATGGCAGTACTGCCGCGTTGCATCTGCTGGGCAACGTCATGCAGAAATTGTTTCCAATGCTGCTCATCGTTGGTATCCGACCCGCCGCGGCTGGCAGGAACAAACCATTTTGGACAGATCTTTCGTGTCACGTCGTAGTGTCGTATCACCCCGCCGTTCTGCGGATCCAGATGATATTTCTGGCACAGCCGGGCAGTCAGTTCTACCAGACTGGTGTAGGTTTTTCCCGTGAAGCAGCCTGTCCAGTCCGGATGGCAGCACTCCACACTGACCGTATAGGAATTTGCTTCATTTGTGCACCAGCTGGTTTCCTCATCGGGAATGCAGCACAGAATTTCCCCCTGCAACCCGATAATATAGTTGCTGGAAACGGCACGGCTGGTGGTGTTAAAGTAGTTCCGGTTTGCCATGGCGGTGCTGTTGGGATTTGCGACCCAGTGCACGGCAATGGCAGTGGTACGGCTTCGGCGTGTTTTGGGGCGGTTGTGGGTGAGGTAGGCGTTTTGTATCTGCATAGCGATCACTCCTGTTCCGACGGGCTGTCCGGCTGTGCCTTGCGGCTTAGCAGACTAACAGCATTTTTCCACGCTGCCGGCAGGGGAATACCCATACGTCCGGCATTTTCCGTAAGCGAGAGAGCTTCGCTGGCACAGAAGCCGATGATGACTGCACTTCGCAGGAAGTGACTGTCCAGCAGTAAGTCTGCCGCGTTTGCTGCCCCGACAAACACCAGCATTTCCGCTTTGCGGCACATGCCCTGAAAACAGCAGCGGCTGTCCAGCCTGCCGTCTTTGGTGTGTGGGGAATTGTGGAACACGCCGGCAGTAAGCAGCCCTGTTCCGAGGTCTGCCGCCATAAAGCCCAGAAGCACTTGTAAGCCCAAGTCCCAGCCGCCGAGAGCCGCAGCCAACAGCCCGCCGGCAGCACCGATTCCGATACAGATTTTTTCTTTCATGGAAATCCCTCCTTGTGATTTCCCTTCCGCATCTATGGAATGTACCAGATTTTTCGGAAAAGTCAAGGGCGGGGAGAAATTTTTTTGGAATTGAACTATAAGGCAATACCGCACAAAGAGCGTCTGGCGACTTTGCACGCCATCTGCTTGCAAGTTTTATTCAGTGTTTCCTAAAATTTACGTGCAAGCTTTGAGCCAGAGCTGCCTTGACTTTTCCCCCAAAAAAAGCTATACTAAAAGTATCATCTGCAACAGGAGGTTTTTCCCATGGGCTGGCATTCTTTTTGGGGGCATTTCTGTACCATTACCCGACATCGGCACACTGTCATGCGGCACTGCCGGCGGGCGGGGATTTTCTGGCAGGGGCTGCGGCATGACTTGTCCAAGTACAGCCCGACAGAATTTTGGCAGGGTGTCCGGTACTATCAGGACGGCAAACGCAGTCCCAACGAAGCCGAACGGGAGGCGTTGGGCTATTCGCTGGCATGGATGCACCACAAGGGGCGGAACCGTCACCATTTCGAGTACTGGTCGGACTATAACCCCAGAACCAAGCAAGTGGAACCGGTGGAAATGCCGGTGCGGTTTCTGGCGGAGATGTTCTGTGACAGAGTTGCCGCAAGCAAGATCTACATGAAAGATGCCTATGACCAGACCTGTCCGCTGGCGTATTTTCAGAAGTCCACCTCCCGCAAGCGGGGATTGCTGCACGCCAACACAGAACGGGAACTGATGCGGCTGCTGACTCTGCTGGCGGAGCAGGGAGAGGACGCTGCCTTTGCGGAATTGCGGCGTATGGTTGCAGAGGAACGGAAAAAATGAAAAGGAGTGATCGTAATGTTTTGTCAGAACTGCGGGAAAAAGATTGAGGGAGGGGACTTGTTCTGTCCGTTTTGCGGGGAAAAACAGCAGCAGGTGAACTCGTCAGAAAATGCCGGTGCTTCGTTCACTGCCGGTTCGCAAAAGCTCACCAGAAAAGGGCTGGGCATTGCCGTGATCTGTGTGCTGATCGTCATTGTGCTGGCGTTGGTGCTGATCGGTTCTTTGTGCGGCGGCGGTCCAAAACAGGTGGTCAAGACGTACTATCGGGCAATCGAAAAGTGTGATGCCAAGAAGCTGCTGGACACCGTCCCGAAAGACTACCTGAAAGAAGTCATGGACGAAAAGGACCTGACAAAACGGGAACTGCTCAAGGAAGTGCAGGCGTATCTGGACAAGTACTACAGCGGCTATGACGACATTGAATTCAGCGTTACCGATCAGGAAAAGCTGGATCAGGACGATTTTTCCGACTATTTTGACTTTGATCTGGAGGACGATGCAGACTTCGAGATCAAAAAGGCAGTGCAGTTTGACCTGAAGGTTCGCTATCAGTCTGACGAAGGCAAACAGACAGAAAAAGAGGAATTTATCGTATTTCGATACGAAAACGGCTGGTACAGCATGGACGCGGTATTTCTGGTTGCCATGTCGGCCTACCTTTAAAATAGGAGAAACCTCATGACAATACTACAAACCGAACGCCTGCTGCTGCGACCATTGGCTCCGACAGATTTTGCAGCATTCCGCACATTTGCTGCGGACGGCGAACTGACGAAGTATATGCTGTTCTACCCGTTGGAGCAGGAAGCAGAACTGCACACGTTTTTGCAGAACGCTGCCCAAGCGTGGAACAGTCTTTTCCCACAGACGTATGAATTTGCAGTGCTGCGAAAGGCGGAACTGCTTGGCACAGTCACATTGGAGTACATGACACCGGAACAGGGCATGCTGGGCTGGCTGTTTCGTGCAGATGCACACGGAAAGGGCTATGCGACAGAAGCCGCGAAAGCTGTGGTGGAGTGGTGTCGGGAAAAGTTGCCCTATCGCACACTGGTTGCCTGCTGCGATGCACGGAACGCCGCCTCGGAACGGGTGATGCAACGCATTGGCATGCACTTTTCGGAAACTGGCAGCCGCACATATCCCCAGACCGGAGAAACGGCAGAAGAACGAACATACATCATGACACTGTAGAAATATCCCAGTTCTGTTCTTTATTGCTCATCTAAAATGAAAATCAAAATTCACCAATATATCCATATATTTTTAGAACAATACGTCTCAACAATATAAAAAAGAATTGTGACAAAATTAATTGACAAAGGTATACTGGTGCTTGTTGGAAAAATAGATTTGGTGAAGTGATGAAAATAGATTTGAAAACAGGAATTATTGAGATCAATGGCGAAATTATTATGCCAGGATATACATTTGAAGATTTTCGGAACACTAAGTTTTATAAAGGTCAGGACGGAATTCGAATTATAAGGATAAATGATACAGCTCAAATTGGCGAAAATAAGTTTATTGCGAGTTTTTTCTTTCGCAATAAAGTATTGTATATGATATCAATTATCTGTGTCGATGTAGAAATCCCGTTTTCTGAGGAAATCAAACGCAAAAATATTCATGATAATATACTTAAAAATAATGGATTAGCTCCCGAATCGTTTTTTGATTGGGGAAATATCAAATCTGTGTACGATCCGAAAGGAAATGTTTGCAGCATCAATATAATATATAATGCTGGAATGTAATTGATGAGAATAAGGATGTCTCCTATGGCAACGATAACTTTATACAAAGACAAAATCAATGGCGTAGGCAGTCTCCTTGACAATATCATCAAATCCTCAAATAATCTGAATGCACAGCTTGGAACATTGAAGAGTACGCTGCAAGGAGTGGATAGCAGTACCTGTAATTTACAGGACAACCATGGTTTTTCTGATATATTACAAATAGGAGATTTTTGGTATGGAATTAAATGAAGTGCAGTTAATGGCTGTTAATATTAGTACAGTGTTAAAGACTATATTAAATGACAGGATTTCATCAAGTAAAATATACGATTTAGTTGATGAACCAAATCATCATAGTTTCAAAATTGGCTTTACAGCTTATAATTATTTTTATGTTGTATTTCAGTACAATCTTGATATTATTGGTTGTTATATTGAAGCTGGAAATAACATATGTATTCCGTTAATAACTGATAAGAATTGCTATTCTGATACAGTTATTGAAGATTATATTTCAAAAATAAAAGATGAACTGGAACTTAGAATACCAGATAAATATTTGAAAGCTAAAGGCTGGCTGTAATATTAGGACGATTACGATTTAACTTGCAGGACACCGTTGACAGCATCAGTTCTTCCTCCAAGAGCGAGAACCGATTAAGACAATTTTAGACTTTTAGGAGGGAATATGGGCTTTATTGGAATTAAAGCTGCTAAATCTGATTTTAATGCAGTTATTGCCAAAACGATAAGGAAATATAGGGACATTTCAATTTCAGAAATAAAGGCGATAGTATCTGAGGGTAATTATCTATACGAATGTGATTACATTGATGCTCAGGGAATTGAAGTAATACTGTCCATAAACTCGGAATTGAATAGTAACGGGATATCAACGGTGATCTATGAACACGATCAAAAAACTAATGTTGAATTCCTAAACAACTTGTTAGAATCATATGCCGAAATTGCTGCACAAGTTGAGGCTGAAATGGATGCGGAGGCTTTATTAGAAGAAGGTGAATAAATATGCCATTTGATGCGAGTGTATTAATCTCAGATTCTCGTTTAGCTTTTTTGCAAGGGCAATATGAAGTTTCTCTTATTCTTGCAAAAGAAGTGTTACAAAAAGAACCGGAAAACTCAGATGCACACCAATGGAGGAATATGAATGCGTGGCATACTAAAAAGTGATGAATACTTTGCGGAAAAATTATCAAAAAGTGATGAAGAAGTTGCTCATTACGAAGAATTGGTGGCTAAAGTATGTGCGGCTAGAGGTGAAAATGATCGAGGTGTTCAGAATGGGTACGGAATTCTTGCATCTATCTATCAGAATCGAATAAATTTGATTTATACGTCAGGAATTAGAGACGATGAAATCAAAGAGACATACATTAGTTTATTGCGGTATTATGTAAAAACATGGGAACCTGATAATAGTTATTTCGAACTAATTAAAGTGTTTTCCTTAGCAATACTTTTAAACATTGATTCAAAAAATGAGGATGTAGCGGCTTTGATTAGACTTCTAAGGGAAGCTGATTATCACGACTGCCTCGTAGATTTTCTCTTGAGTTTTATCGACAAGAAGTGCAGCGAAAATTACCCAGACTTTAAATGGAGTAACACATACGAATCACTAAAGGATGTTGTTGAGTCCGAAAATAAGGAAAATGCTATTGCATTATTGAAATCATATCTTGATAATCAATGGTATGATATCCATAAAGAATGTGCATGGCATGATTCTCATAAGTCAACAAAAACAACGTATTATGGATATTGGAGTTTTGAATCAGGGGCATTGGCTAAAGCACTTGAACTCGATGATTCATCATTAAAGGAACAACTCTATTATCCGTATGACTTAGTACATAGGGGTGATGACTAATATGGATAATAACGAGCAGTTTAAAGTCGAATCCTATATTTCTGATTCGCGTCTTGCGTTTTTGGTGTTTCACTTTCTGGTGAAAATCATCAGCGGCAATACATTAGAGAATTGGGATATAGAAATAGAAAGAAATAGAAAGAAATAGAAAAGCCGCCGCTGTGCAATTTTTCATGCACGGCGGCGGCTTTTTATCGGAATGTGATAGCAGGTTTCGGTGTTGCTTTTCGTATACTCAATGCAGGACATGCGGTGCCAGTTCCGGCACGCCAATAGAAGTTGTTCCCTCCCGCAGGAGCACCAGTGTCAGTTCTGCCATGTGGGTCGGTGTTTCCGGACATCCGTTTTTCAGCCAGTGTTCGATCAGTCCCATGCAGCCGGCGAGGGCGAAGGAAATGGCATATTGCAGATCCTGTTCCCGCAGTTCCCTGGGGGCGAATGACCGCAGCGTTTGTACGCCCTTTTCCCGAATCATCTTTTCAATGTTCCGCAAAAAGGCAATGTCGCCGTTCGGTCCGATCAGGGCAGAACAAAGCTGTGCGTTTTCCGAGAGAATGGTGAAAGCCTGTTCCAGAAATGCGAAAAAGTTTTTCGGCGTTTCCGGCAAGGTCCAGTTCTGGTTTACCGCGTCCAGCAGCTGCTGCAACAGCCGCTGCTCTGTCTTTCCCAGCAGGTCGTAAATGTCGGTATAGTGGAGATAAAAGGTAGAGCGGTTGATGTCCACCAGATCTGCCAGTTCCCGCACCGTGATTTCCTTGATGCTTTTCTGCTGGAGCAGGGTAGTCAGTCCGTTCAGGATCAGAGCTTCTGTGCGGCGGTACCGCCGTTCCTGTTTGATATTATTTGTCATGATACATCTTCCTTTATCTAGCATAGATGCTTTTTATCGTTTTCCTTGTCATGACATTCGGGGCTGTCATGGCATATAATAGACACAATGTCTATTACTAGGCGAAATTTGCAAAATCAACGGTTGCAAATTATCTTCCCTTATATTATAATAGATACAGGACGAAAAGTCAACAGTTTTCTATTTGTAGACAAAAACTTTTTTGTAGACAGCTGTGTTTCGTCACTCGCAGAGAAGCAAAACTGTGCATTCGGGGAAAGCAGTCTTTGTTTCACAATAGAAAGGAAGTAGGTATTTATGCGATCGAGCGATTCCGGAAAAAAGCAGAACTTTTTCTGGCGGCATTTCAATGGTATCGCTATGGCGGCAATTGTGCTGATCCCGACCATTTACACCACGCTGTTTCTGGGCTCCATGTGGGATCCGTACGGCAACGTGGACCAGCTGCCGGTGGCAGTCGTCAACAATGACAAATCGGTAGACTATGAGGGAAAGACCCTTGCCGTCGGAGATGAACTGGTGGATAAGCTGAAAGAAAATGACCAGCTGGATTTCCACTTCGTCAGTGCAGACAAGGCGGAAAAGGGCATTGCAGACGGCACATATTATATGGTGATTACCATTCCGTCAGACTTCTCTGAAAATGCTTCCACCCTCATGGACGATGAGCCGAAGAAAATGGAACTGCAATATGCCACCAATCCCGGCACCAACTACATCGCCAGCAAGATGAGCGAAACGGCTCTGGCAAAGATCCAGAAGGAAGTTTCCGAAAGTGTGACCAAGGAGTACACCGAAACGATCTTCGATCAGATGGGAACCGTAGGCGACGGCATGAGTGATGCGGCAGATGGTGCACTGCAAATCAAGGACGGTGTTTCCGATCTACAGGACGGCAACACCACCATTACCGACAATCTGAAGCTTTTGTCTGACAGTACGCTGACATTTGTAGACGGTGCAAAGACCCTGCAAAGCGGTCTGCAAACCTACACCGACGGTGTGGCAACTGTCAACAGCGGTGCCCAGACTTTGTCTGACGGCATGGATCAGCTGGCAAGCGGTGCCGGCACACTGGCAGACGGTGCAGTGGCATTGTCTGACGGTTCCGGCACGTTGTCCAGCGGTGTCAACAGCTATACGGACGGCGTGGCTGCCGCTTACAGCGGTGCCCAGACCTTGTCCGGCAACAGCAGCCAGCTGCAAAATGGTGCAGCTTCTCTGACCAGCGGTGCTGCACAGCTGCAAGCCGGCAGTGCACAGATGACTGCTGGTTTGCAGACTTTGTCTGACAGTCTGGGCAGCAGCCTTTCTGCGGAGAACCTCCAGCAGATGGAACAGCTGAGTGCCGGACTGACACAGCTGCAGCAGGGCATTGACACCCTGAACACCACGCTGCAAAACACTTCGATGCCGGATACCAGTGCACTGACACAGGCACTGACCGCAAGCCTGACTGCGATCGGCACCAGTGCTCAGGATGCCGGTGCACAGCTGCAAAGCTTGCAGTCGGCATTGACTACAATGACCCAGACAGAGGTGTTCCAGTCTTTGGATGCCTCTTCTCAGCAGCAGCTTCTGAGCTGCTTCTCAGAGCCGATGACCGCACTGGCAACCGATGTTTCGAACATCGGCACACAGGTGACCGGCTTGTCTCAGACATTGCAGGGTACAGATTTCAGCAGTTCTGCCGCCGCAATGGATCAGCTGAAAACCAGCGTCAGTGCATTGGCAGCTGGTGCAGATCAGGCACTGCCGGGAGCACAGCAGGCGATTTCCACCTTGTCCGGCGGCTTGCAGTCTGTACAGTCCGCAGTGAATGCCCAGCTGATCCCCGGCTCTCAGACTCTGGAAGCTGGTCTGGATCAGCTGGCAAACGGCAGCAGTACACTGGAAGCCGGCGTATCTCAGTATACCGGCGGCGTATCCAGTCTGACAGACGGCTTGCAGACACTGGACTCCAACGCTGGTGCACTGGTAGGCGGTGCTTCTTCGCTGGATGACGGTGCCAAGACGCTGGCGAACAGCGTGCCGACACTGACCGATGCGGTTTCACAGCTGCAAAGCGGTGCGGCTCAGCTGTCCGACGGTACAGCAGAACTGGCAGCCAATAATGCGACACTGAATAACGGTGCTTCGCAGCTGACGGACGGTGCCGGACAGATTCAGGACGGTGCTTCCAAGCTGGCAGACGGTTCTGTGGAACTGGGTGACGGTCTGGTGCAGCTGTCCAACGGTGCCGTGACGCTCCAGACCTCTCTGGCAGACGGTGCGGACGAAGTCAACAGCATCGACACCACCGACAAGACCTATGACATGTTTTCGGCTCCGGTGATGACGAACGAAACCTATGAAACCGCCGTTCCCACAAACGGCAACGCTATGGCAGCATATATGATGTCCGTTGGTCTGTGGGTATCCGGTCTGGCATTCTGCGTTATGCTGTCGCCGTATCATCAGAAGATCGGCAACCGCAAGGCGGGAAAGGCATGGCTCCTCACGCTGGCAAAGCTGTGGGCATTGGGACTGTTACAGGCAGTACTGATGATCCTGTGCCTGTCGTGGATCAACGGCTTCCAGCCGGAATACACGGGCAAGACACTGATCATTGCATGCCTTGCTTCTATCGCATTCCTGACACTGGAATATTGCGTCAACTTCTTCCTCGACATTATCGGCGACTTTATCCTGCTGGTATTCATGGTGCTCCAGCTGAGCGGCTGTGCAGGTACCTATCCGCTGGAACTGTCCGATAAGTTCTATCAGGTACTGAACCCGTTCATGCCGTTCACTTATACCGTTCACGGCTTCCGCAGCGGTATTGCGTCCGGTCTGGACATCACCACCGACTGTGTGGTTCTGGCAGTGATCGCTGTGGTATTCGCAGGACTGTTGCTGGTGGGCTTCCGTAAGCGTGCCAAGAAGGAACAGGAATCTGAAGTGGAAGTTGCTGAAAAAGCAATTTCCGGCACTCCGGTTCAGGCATAAAGGAAACACTGAATAAATGACATTTTGAATTTTCCCATTATACAAAACGGCGTATCCGAGTACAATTTCGGATACGCCGTTTTTTTGTATGGCAATCGTCAGTCCTGTTTTTTCCGCCGGAACAATCCTGCAATGGAACTGCACAGAGGCACAGTCAGGGAGAAGCCCAGGGCGATGTACCATTGCGGACGGGTCAGCATGACTGTGGAGAAGATCACGCGGAGCATGGGCACGGCAACTGCCGCCGCCAGCACTGCCACAGAAACCAGTACGGCTCCCACCAGCCACAGATTGTTGCCGTAGGGCATGGAGAACAGGGTACGTCGTTCGGATTTGCACTCGAAAACATGTACCAGCTGGGACAGGATCAGGGTGCACAATGCCGCTGTCCGTGCGGCTTCCAGTGTGCCGCCGGTGCGGACAACAGCGGAAAATGCCCCCAGTGTACAGATGCCAATGAGAATGCCACGGAAGAAAATGCGTCCCATAAGCCCGTCAGAGAAGAAGCTTTCGTCAGGCTTGCGGGGCGGCTTTTGCATGGCTTCCGGCTCCGGCGGCTCCAGCCCCAGAGCGATCGCCGGCAGCCCGTCAGTTACTAGATTCACCAGCAGCAGCTGGGTGGGCAGCAGCACCACCGGCATGCCCATGAGGATCCCCAGAAACATGGTCAGCACTTCGCCGATGTTGCAGGACAGCAGATACCGGACGAATTTTCGGATATTGGCGTAGACGCACCGTCCTTGTTCCACTGCGTCCACCAGCGTTGCCAGATTATCATCGGTCAGCACCACGTCTGCCGCCTGCCGTGCCACATCGGTGCCGCTTTTGCCCATTGCCACGCCGACATCGGCTTCCTTGATCGCCGGTGCATCGTTGACACCATCGCCGGTCATGGCAACGATCTCGCCACGCCGCTTGTAAGCCCGAACCAGCCGCAGCTTGTGTGCCGGATTGACACGGGCAAAGACGGAATACTGGTCAATGCACTGGTCCAGCTGGGCATCAGTCAGGGTATCCAGTTCGGCTCCGGTCATGGCTTTTTTTCCGCGGAGCAGTCCTGCCTGTCTGGCAATGGCGGCGGCAGTGTTTTTGTGGTCGCCGGTAATCATGACGGTGCGGATATTCGCCTTGGCACAGGTGCGGATTGCCGTGCGTGCGGACTCTCTGGGCGGATCCAGCATGCCGGCAAGCCCCAGAAAGATGCAGGCACTGCCTTCCTGTTTGGCGAACGCCAGCACCCGCAGGGCTTCGTCTGACATGGCGGCGACCTGTTTGCGGACAGCAGCTCGTGCACTCTCCGAAAGGGGAACGCTTTTGCCGTCCTGCATCTGGAATCCGCACAGGGGCAAAATGACATCAGCAGCCCCTTTCCAATAGGTGCAGGTGCCGGCTCCGTCTGTCACCGTTACCGCCATGCGGCGGGTTTCACTGTCGAACGGCTCCATGTGCTGGACAGGGTGCGTGCGGAGCAGGGCTTTTCTGGAAATGCCGCCTTTTTCCGCGGCGATCAGCAATGCCGTTTCCGTGGGGTCACCGGTGGCAGACCATGTGCCCTTTTCCGTGCGGCTGCTGCGGTTGCGGGATTGCTTTTCCTGCGGGCTGTGGATCTCTGCGGTGCTGCAAAGGCTGCCACAGGTGAGCAGTTCCCGCAGTGCTGGCTTGGAGAGAGGATTGACGTTGCTGCCGTCCAGCTGAATGGCACCGGCTTTTTGCAGACCAGTTCCCGTGACAGAAAAGCGTTCGCCGCCGGCAACAATGGCAGTGACAGTCATGCGGTTCTCGGTGATCGTTCCGGTCTTGTCGGAGCAGATCACACTGGCACAGCCCAGCGTTTCCACACTGTGCAGCCGGTTCACCAGTGCCCCGTGCTTCATCATGCGGCTGACTGCCAGAGCAAGGGCAATGGTGACGGTGGCAGGCAGCCCTTCCGGAATGGCGGCAATGGCAATGGTGATGCCGGTCATGAGCATGTCAAAAACCGGCTCGCCCCGCAGCACACCGGCAAGGAACACGGCTCCGCATACGCCAAGGCACAGCAGAGCCACGACTTTTCCCAGTCCGGCAAGGCGTTTCTGAAGCGGTGTCATTTCCTGCCGGACCTCTTGCAGCATGGTGGAGATCTGTCCCATTTGGGTGCGTGTGCCGGTGGCAATGACCACTGCTTCGGCACTGCCCCGCAGAATTGCCGTGCCGGCATAGACGATGTTGTGCTTATGCAGGTCGTTTCGGGTGTCGGCAGGGTCGCCTGCCTGTTTGGAAACTGCTTCGGATTCGCCGGTGAGAATGGACTCATTCACCGCCAGCCCTGCCGCCTGTATCAGTGCACTGTCCGCTGGAACATTGTCGCCGGCTTCCAGCCGCACCAAGTCACCGCAAACCAGTTCCCGTGCCGGAATGGTCTGCCACTTGCCGTCCCGACACGCCGTGGCGGTGGGAGCCGTCAGATTGCGGAGAGATTCCAGCGTCTGCTCGGTGCGGTATTCCTGCAAAAAGCCCAGAATCGCGTTGAGCAGGACAATGAGAATAATGGTGACCGCATCGGTGATCTCCCCCAGAAACGCAGAAATGCCTGTGGCTGCCAGCAGAATCAATACCATCACATCTCGGAACTGCCCGAGAAACATGCGTAGGGGACGGCGTTTCGCTGCCGCCGCCAGTTCGTTTTCGCCGTCCTGTTTCAGCCGTTCCCGTGCGGTTTTGGTTGTCAGACCGTTCATGTTATGCCTTCTTTCTTTTGCAAGGGAAACACTGAATAAAGCTTTGTTCAGTGTTGTCCAAGCTCTTTCCAAATGATGTTTTTGTTTGTGGCTACTATATGCGGAAAAGCTAAAAAGCATGACCACATAGGAAAGCTTTTTGTGAAAATCACAAGAAACCCCTTGACAATTGTGCCGAATCCATGTATAATATAAAATATCGGTTTGAAATCGATAAAAAGAGGGAGCTCTTTTTGAAATTCTCTCTGGGAATGTCTGGATAATTATTATCCTTAAAGTGTTTTTCCAATTTAGAAAAGAGGTTTGAAAATGCATTATCCCAAATGGCTGTCCCTGTTGGCAATGGGTGCTGCGGCAGGCGGCATGCTGTTGTTCGGCGGTGTGACAGCTTCGGCAGAAACGGCTTTGCCGGAGGCTCTGCAAACCGCAGAAACCGCTTCGGCAGTGGTGGCAACGGCAACTGGTCCGGAGTTCCAGCCACAGACGGAAACACCGGAAGTTACCGGCGGCTGGGTCATAGAGGACGGCTGCCGGAAGTATCAGTACAGCGACGGTTCGTTTGCCGTACATGCCACCGCAGTGGACGGCGTGCTGTACTTATTCGATTCCAGCGGTACACAGCTGACCGGCTGGCAGAAGATCGACGAAACGTGGCACTACTACGACAGCGTGACTTATGAGGCGGCGGTCGGTGCCCAGCAGATCGATGGCACAGCGTATTTGTTTGACTACAGCGGGGCACAGAAAACCGGCTGGCGGACGGTAGACGGTGTGCGGCGGTACTACGATCCGGAAACCGGAAAGCCGGACAGCGGCTGGGTCAGCTACGGTGATTATCGCTACTATGTCAGTGCGGATTCCGGAAAGGCAACCGGAGAATTCAACGTAGACGGGGTACGCTATCAAAGCGACAGCGAAACTGGTATCCAGAAGCTGGGATTTTGCAAGTTCTCCGATAATACGGTATCGTATTACGACCAGAACGGTGCTCCGGTGTCCGGCTGGGTGGAGGATCATGGCAGCCGCTATTACTTCAATGACAGCTACACCATGCAGACTGGTATGCAGAATATCAGCGGCAAGAACTATTATCTTGGAAACGATGGTATCGCACAGACCGGCATGCAGACGGTAGACGGCAAAAAATACTACTTTGCCACAGACGGTTCCATGCAGACCGGTTTCCAGAATGTCGGCGGCAAGAAGTACTACTTCGGCACAGACGGTGTCATGAAAACCGGCTGGCAGACTTTCGGCAGTCAGAAATACTATTTCAACGCAGACGGCACAATGGTGACCGGCGAAAAAGTCATTGACGGCAAGAAGTATCGGTTCAATGCCGACGGTACACAGAAAAAAATCAAGATTTGTCTGGACGCAGGACACTACGGCAAGTATAACCGCAGTCCGGTAAACGGAACTTATTATGAGTCTGATATGAGCTGGCGGCTGCATCTGAAGCTGAAATCGGCTCTGGAAGCCAGAGGCATGGAAGTCATTACCACCAGACCGACACAGGCAGGGGATCTGGGACTGGAAACCCGCGGAAAAACCTCCGCAGGCTGTGACCTGTTCCTGAGCCTGCACAGCAACGCCTGCGGCAATGGTTCCGTAGATGCTCCGCTGGCATGCTGTACCGTGACCGGCACCATGGACGTGCTGGGACAGCAGCTGGCAAATACCGTGCATCAGGTAATGAGCACTGCACAGGGCGGTACGATCTGGAAGCGTGTGGGCAACAACGGCGACTACTACGGAGTGCTCCGCGGGGCAACTTCTGTGGGAACACCGGCGATCTTGCTGGAGCACAGTTACCACACCAATTTGCGGGCGACCAACTGGCTGCTCAGTGATACCAACCTACAGCGGCTGGCAGATGCAGAAGCAGCTGTGATCGCAGCATATTTCGGATTGTAAAATCATTTTATCCATAGGGCACTTCGGGGGAACTTCTCCGGAGTGTTTTTTTGTTTGACATTTTGCCGAAAATATGATACAATTAAGAAACGCTGAATCACGCAGGGAGGTACACAAAACGGATACGCTATACTTGGTCATTCCTTGCTATAATGAGGAAGAAGTGCTGCCGGAAACCGCAAGGCAGCTGCTGGAAAAAATGCAGTCGCTGATGACTGCCGGAAAAATAACGGAAAAGAGCCGGATCGTGTTTGTGAATGACGGCTCCAAAGACCGGACATGGGAACTGATCCAGAAGTTTCACGCGGAAAATCCGATCTATCAGGGAATTTCCCTTTCCCGCAACCGCGGACACCAGAACGCTCTGCTGGCAGGGCTGATGACGGTGAAAGAACACTGCGACATGACCATTTCGCTGGACGCGGATTTGCAGGACGATATTGATGCGATCGATCAGATGATTGCAAAGTATGAAGCCGGAAACGACATCGTCTACGGTGTCCGCAGTGCCCGAAAGACGGATACCCTGTTCAAAAAGTGTACCGCGGAGGGCTTTTATAAAGTGATGAAGCACATGGGAGCAGATCTGGTGTTCAACCATGCTGACTATCGGCTGATGAGCCGGCGGGCACTGGACGGGCTGGAGTCGTTCAAGGAAGTGAATATGTTCCTCCGCGGTGTGGTGCCGCTGATCGGCTACCCCAGTGATAAGGTGTACTATGCCCGCAGGGAACGCCTTGCCGGTACGTCCAAGTATCCTTTGAAAAAGATGCTCTCCTTTGCATGGGAAGGGATCACGTCCCTTTCCACCAAGCCTATTACTTTGATCACTCGTCTGGGCATGCTGATCTTTCTGGTGAGTATCGGCATGCTGATCTATTCTGTAGTGCGGCACTTTATGGGAGCCACTACTACCGGCTGGACTTCGCTGATCGTGTCGATCTGGGCGATCGGCGGGTTACAGCTTCTGGCGATCGGCGTGATCGGGCAGTACATCGGAAAGGTGTATCTGGAAACCAAGGAACGCCCGAAATATATTGTAGAAACCTATCTCTCAGATGAGAACGAGAATTCCAAGGAGGAGTAAAAAATGGCATACATTCCGAATGTAGAACGTTATACCCAAATGGAATACCGCCGGTGCGGCAGAAGCGGTCTGAAACTGCCGCTGCTTTCGATGGGACTGTGGCATAACTTTGGCGATACCAACAGTCTGGAGCACATGGCACAGCTCTGTGAAACCGCATTTGACGGCGGCATCACGCATTTTGATTTGGCAAACAACTACGGCCCGCCGGCAGGTGCTGCGGAACGGAACTTCGGCAAGCTGTTGAAAACGATATTTGCCGGACATCGTGACGAACTGGTCATCAGCACCAAGGCAGGCTATGACATGTGGGAAGGCCCCTATGGTGAATGGGGTAGCCGGAAATATCTGCTGGCAAGTCTGGATCAGAGTTTGCAGCGGCTGGGGCTGGACTATGTGGACATTTTCTATCACCACCGTCCGGATCCGGAAACACCGCTGGAAGAAACCCTGCAGACACTGGTAGACATCGTACGTCAGGGAAAGGCTCTTTACGTGGGTATTTCCAAATATCCTCCTGAAGCTGCCCGGAAAGCGTATGCTTACCTGAAAGGCCACGACGTCATCTGCCTGCTTTATCAGGGACGCTACAACTTGTTGAACCGCGAACCGGAGGAACAGGGAATTCTGCAACAGGCAGCTGAAAATGGAAGCGGATTCGTTGCTTTCTCTCCGCTTGCACAGGGACTGCTCACCAACCGTTATCTGAAAGGAATTCCTGAAGACTCACGTATCGCACGGGGAGGATTCCTGAAAAAAGAAGCATTGACCGAAGATCTTCTGCAAAAGATCATCCGCCTGGACCGTCTGGCCTGTGAACGGGGACAGTCACTCGCAGAAATGTCTCTGGCCTGGCTGCTGGCTCATCCGCTCGTTACATCAGTAATCGTAGGTGCCAGTTCTGTGGAACAGCTTGCAGATAATCTGAAAGCTTTGGAAAACATTTCCTTTTCTCAAGAAGAACAGCAGACCATCCAGGCCATCCTGCAATAAAAACAAAATTCCGGAAAAAACGTCTCTCCTTTTCAAAGGATTCCGCTTTTTCCGGAATTATCTAATTACCTCTTTCAATCTTACATCCGATAAACTCCTTTTTTGGAAGTTTCCACTTTGGACGGATTACCGGAATAACCGATATTGCCACTGCTGTAACAATAAGCAGAAACAGACTGGCTGGCATGACAGGTAATGTCACCACTGGAATTACTTACTGCACTAACCTTGGCAGCTTTCAGACCGGAAGCATTAATATCACCACTTGAATTAGCTGAAAATGCAGCCTGCCGGCAACTTCCGCTTACAAAGATATCACCCGAACTGTTAGCCGTTGCATCTACATTATTCTGGCAGACAAGTGTACTCACCTTGCAGTCACCACTGGAATTAGTTGAAAGGAAGGCCTTGTCACAATTTGCCTTCTCCAACGACACATCACCGCTGGAATTGGTACACATCACCAACTTGGAACATTCCACATTACCGGCTTCAATGTCCCCACTGCTGTTTGTTTGTATATTCAAAGTGGCACAACGAAGATCACGCGCATCGATGTCACCGCTGGAATTTGTCTGAAGAGAAATATCCTTCCGCGTATTCAGATCTCCATCAATCTTGATATCACCTGAAGACAAAGTACAGAAACTCGTTACAGAAGGAGCATACACCCTTACTTCACAGGTATATTTTCCATTGATTGAATAGGAGTTGGTTCCGGGAACCTTGAATATAACCTTCAATTCACCTCCCTTTTCCTCCAGCTTCACATATTTCGCTATATTATCGGGCGCATAAACTTCCGCATACGCCGGACCGGAGGACGGTTTATAAATGATATCCACAAAGGAATAAGTAGTCAATGAAGACACATTGCCTAAATTCACGCGCTGAGTTACATAGTTCTTACTGGGAACAACTTTGTAAGTTTGTGCCTGACATCCTGTAAAAGTCATAGCCAGCACCATCAGAAGAGTTAGAAATCCTGTTTTCATAATTTTTCGTTTTTTAAGTGTTTGCTTTATACACTTAGACGCTAAGTGTCCCGAAAAGTAACACTATTTTTTCAAAAAACTTCAAATAATCTTCATTTTCACCAAAATCTCCCCATTTTTTCCTTGAAGCACCGGTCGTTTCGTTGATAAAATCCAGGCATTCATCAACAGTCCCTGCTTTTGCCTCCAGATCCATCGATAAAACCCCGTCACCAGTCTAGTTTCCTGTTTAAATCCTTTCACATTCCCTACTTTTGCTTTACGAAATTTCGCTGAGAAAGCTTTTCAAGAATGGTACCAGCTTGAAAAATTAATCAATAATTCGTTAAAAATTCGCCAAGCCTAAGCGGCTCT
>ERZ773114.1170-NODE-1170-length-28790-cov-4.364712_pt1 | contig 28790 bp, 30 predicted proteins | sample MGYA00580564_ERZ773114 | MGnify/ENA primary metagenome ERZ773114 (study PRJEB29015, sample SAMEA2737836) | human gut metagenome | biome: human gut; feature: human-associated habitat; material: faeces | place: China | collected 2012 ... | reverse complement strand
TTCGGTCTGCCGCACCCGAAACACCTTCCGCCGCCCCGCGCCGCAGCGCCCCAACCCCGTAAGAAATCATGAGCAACAATCTACTGAACTCGGGATCGGGCCTCCTTCGCTACGTGCTCGGCCGACTGATCCGATGCGACCTGATGCTCGTGAGCCTCGTCATGACGCTCTCGACGATCGGCTTCATCACGCTCTTTTCGGCGGGCTACAGCTTTCCGTGGCGCATCGAGGACCAGCTGCGCAACATCCTCGTGGCGGGAACCGTGATGCTTCTCTTCGCGATGATTCCGATCCGCCTCCTGAAGAAGGTTTCGCTGCCGATCTTCCTGGCGGGCTGCCTCCTCTTGCTCGCGACGCACTTCTTCGGCGTCACCGTCAAGGGGGCCACCCGCTGGCTCAACGTGGGGATCCGCATCCAACCCTCCGAAATCATGAAGCTCGGCGTTCCGCTCATGCTGGCCTGGTACTACCACGTGCGCGGAGAGCACGTCGCCTGGTGGGACCACATCGTGGCCTTCCTCTTCCTCGCCGTGCCGGTCGGATTCATTCTCAAGCAGCCCGACCTCGGGACGGCGGTGCTCGTCGCCATCGCGGGTTTTTCCGTCATTTTCTTCGCCGGCCTCAACTGGAAGGTCATCGCGCTCGGCGTCACGGGCGTGCTCGTTTCGCTTCCCGTCGTCTGGAATTTCCTTTACGACTACCAACGCGAGCGCATTCTGACCCTCATTGACCCCACGAACGATCCGCTCGGACGGGGGTTCCACACCCTGCAGTCGCTCATCGCCATCGGCTCGGGCGGCGTCTTCGGCAAAGGGTGGATGGAGGGAACGCAGGCGCATCTCGACTTCATTCCGGAACGAACGTCCGACTTTCTCTTCGCCGTCTTCAGCGAAGAGTTCGGCTTTGTCGGCAACATCGTGCTGCTCGTTCTCTACACGCTTTTGATCGGACGAAGCTTCTTCATCGCGGCGACGGCGTCGTCGCGCTTCGCGCGACTGCTCTCGGCCTCGATCGGCGTGATTTTCTTTACCTACACCTTCGTGAACATGGGAATGGTGAGCGGCATCCTGCCCGTCGTGGGCGTGCCGCTTCCCTTCATGAGTTACGGCGGCACGGCGCTCCTGATTCTCGGCATGTGCTCGGGCATCCTTCTCTCGGTGGGCATCGATTCGGAAGCCTGAGGGCGCCCGCCGTTCTTCGATCGGTGTTATTTTGTCCTTACGCTGCGGACGATCCGCCGAGCGGCCCCTGCGGGCCGCTTTTGCGGATTCTCCGGGTCTTCTCACCCTCTGAAACCGATTTTCTCCATGCAGCTTCGCACACTTTCCCTGAGTCTCGCCGCCGCGGCGCTTTTGAGCGGCTGCGGCATCTTCGACAACTCCCCCTACTACGACCAGGACGGTCCGCCCACCTTCAGCTTCGGCACGGAAACGGAAAGCGCGACGCCGCGCGTGGAAAGCTTTCATCAGGCGTCCCTGCGTCCCTATACGGTGATGGGCAAGCGCTACGTCCCGATGACGACCGATTCGCCGCTCGTGCAGACTGGCATCGCCTCCTGGTACGGAAAGCAGTTTCACGGCAACAAGACGTCGATCGGCGAGACGTACGACATGTACGAGATGAGCGCCGCGCATCCGACGATGCCGCTTCCCTCGTACGCGAAGGTGACGAACCTGCAAAACGGCAAGACCGTCATCGTCCGCGTCAATGACCGCGGCCCCTTCCTCCACGACCGCATCATCGACCTCTCGTACGCGGCCGCCAAGGCCTTGGATTACGCCGACAAGGGTACGGCCCGGGTTCGGGTGGAGCGCCTCACGGCCGCGGACATCGAGGGCGGACGCACCGCGACGAGCGCTCCCGTGATGCCCGTCGCCCCGGTCGCTCCCGTTACATCGCCCGCCGCCACGGGCGGCTGGGGTATTCAGGTGGGAAGCTTCTCCGAAGAGAGCAACGCCATGCGCTTTGCCGGCCACACGGAAGCGGTGCTGAGTTCGAACGGCAGAAACGAACCCGTGCGCGTGGTTCGCGACGGCTCCCTCTGGCGCGTCATCGTGTCGGGCAATCTTCCTGAAGCACAGGCGCGCTCCCTGATGCGAACCGTCGTGCAGGTGCTCGGCGGTCAAGCCTTCATCATTCAAAAATGATTTCGACGAAAGAACTCAACGAGGAGCGGCGCTTCCTCAACGAGGAGGCGCTTCCCGCTCTCATGCAATTCATTCGTATCCCGTCCAAGAGCCGCTTTTGCGACCCCGATTGGGAACGAAACGGTCAGTTAGTGCGGGCGCTCCGGGAAGGAGCTCAATGGGGAGAAAAGCTTTTCCCGGAAGGTGTCTTTGAAATTCTGACCCTGCCGGGAAAGACGCCCGCGCTCTTCTTTGACATTCCTGCCGAAAACCATGACGGGCGTCCCGCCTTTTTCTACGGCCACTTCGACAAGCAGCCCGAAGCGGAGGGCTGGTCCGAGGGACTGGCTCCGTTCACCCCCGTCGTGCGCGACGGAAAACTTTACGGACGGGGCGGCGCGGACGACGGCTACAGCTTCTACACGGCCCTCTCGGCCGTCCGAATCCTTCTCGACCGCACGGGCCGATCCCCGCGCATCACCGGCCTCATCGAGACGGACGAAGAAAGCGGCTCGCGGGATCTGCCAGACTACCTTCAGGCCGTGGCTCCCCGCATCGGCTCTCCGGCCGTACTCTCCATCCTCGACCTGGGCGTTCGCACCTGGGATCGCCTCTGGACCACGCGCAGTCTGCGCGGCGTCGCGCAGGTCACGGTGAAGGTTTCGGTTCTGCGGCACGGCGTTCATTCCGGTTCGGCGAGCGGCACGGTGCCGAGTTCGTTTCGGATTCTGCGGCGCCTGCTCGACCGCATTGAAAACGCAGAGACGGGAGATATTCTGCTTCCCGAATGCCACGGCATCATCCCCGAAGACGTGCGTCAAGAACTCGAAGGCGAAACGAAGCCCGCGGACTTTCCTTGGGTCGGTCATACCCGTCCCATGGCCGAAACGCCCGCGAAACAACTTCTCGCGAGCACTTGGAAGCCCGCCCTTTCCGTCGTCGCGCAGGAGGGGATTCCGCCGCTCTCCGCGGGAAGCGCGCAGTTGCGCCCCTACACGACTCTGATGCTATCCATGCGTCTTGCGCCTACGGCGGACGCGAAGATGGCGCTCGACGCCATGGTTCGGACCCTTACGACCGACGTTCCCTACGACGCCGAAGTGGAAATTCTCCATGCGAGCTACAGTCCGGGGTTTTACGCCGGTGAAACGCCCGAATGGCTCGAGCGCGTTTGGAGCGCCGCGGGCGAACGGTTCTTCGGCCAAAAGCCGGGCGTCTTCTTCGAAGGCGGCACGATCGGGATTCTGGAGCACTTCCGCGAAGCCTTCCCCGACTCCGCCTTCCTGATGACGGGCATGCTCGGTCCCGACAGCAATGCGCACGGTCCGGACGAATCGCTCGACCTCGCCTATTGGGAAAAGCTCACGCTGGCGCTCTCCGAAGTGCTCGCCGCTCTGCCCGAGGAAAACGAACGCAAGGAGGTTCCATGAGAAGGGATTGCGTCACGCAGGTCATCGTTCGCTGGCCCGACGGGGAATGGGAAAATTTCGCCACGCCCTTCGAGGCCGAACGCTACATCAACGCCATGATCGACGAACTCGGCGAGCCCGAAGCCGCCTGGCTTGAAGACATGACGGGCAAAAAGAAATGGGATTACCGAATCGAAGAGGACGAAAGCGGCGTCCTCCGACTCGTGGATTAAGGAGAGAATATGCAGGACTGCGAACTCTGCCGCCCCGACAGCGATCGGGTCATTTGGAAAAACGAACGCTTCTACGTCCTCGACGCGGGTTCCGAGCGTTTTCCGGCCTACATCCGGATCGTCAGCGTCGCGCACGTCGCTGAAATGACGGATTTGCCCAAGGCCGAGCGCGAAGAGCTGCGCGCCATCATGGACGCCTCGGAAGAGCTCATGCGCGATCTTCTGCATCCCGACAAGGTGAATTGGGCGCAGTTCGGCAACATGGTGCCCCATCTGCACTGGCACCTGACCGCCCGCTGGCGCGACGACGAAGTCTTTCCGGACAATCCCTGGGGCAAGCCCGTGCGGAAAGTGCCCGAGGACATTCGAAAGGAACGTGCAAAGGCTTCGAAGCTCTTCCTCGAGCGTCTCCCCGACGCGCTGGATCGACTGCTGAGAGCCCGATGAACAACGGCCGTGCTGCTGACGCCGCACGGACGTTTTCGTAGTCGGACAGGATTCGGTCCTTACAGGCCGAATCCGTGCGAAGTGCTCGATAGGAAGGCCTGAATGAGTGCGCCCGTCGTAAAGAAAAGCGCGAACTTCACTTCTAGAAGGACCGTCGCGAACATGGTTCCGTTGAGTTCTTCGTGACGCTTTTTCGTGAGCTGCGGCGGCAGATGCAGGGCGTCCGCCAGTGTGAAGATCACGAGGAGATACGGCCAGTAGGAAAGGTCGCGCAGCACCATGACGAGCACGAGGAAGTACGGCAACAGAAGCATCGCCTCGTAGAGCATGACGAAGAGTTTCGGCGGACACACCACGGCGAGGGTGCGGCGCCCCACGCTCGCGTCATGAACGTGGTCGCGCCAGTTGTTCACGGCGAGCACGGCGGCCGCCACGGATCCCAAGGCCACGCCGAGCAGCACGGAATTGAAGGAGAGCACTCCGGCCTGCAGGTAGTAGGTCCCACACACGGCCGTGAGGCCGAAGAAGATCAAAACGACCAGCTCCCCGAAGGGCGTGTAGGCGATGGGCTTGGGGCCGCCCATGTAGGCGTAGGCCGCAAGAACCGAAGCGACGCCGACCGCGAGGAACACGATCCCGCCGTACCAAACGAGAACGGCGGTGTTGAGCAGGGCCAGAAAGACAGCTCCCAGGAGCGCGTAGCGCGCCGCCTTCATGGAAATCCATCCGTTCGCCGTCGCGCGGGGAAGCCCGCGGCGATTGCCCTTCTCGAGCTTTCGCTGCGTGTATCCGCGGTCGTTCTGCATGTTCGTGATGATCTGCATCAGCACGGCGATGGTGAGCGTGAAAAAGGCGACGTCCCATTGAAAACTGTGATGTTCGCTCACGTAAAGGGAAAGCGAAGCGAGGACGGGCGCCACGGCAACGCCCCAGGTTTTCGGACGCACGTAGGCGAGCCACGAAGCGAGCCGCCCCGGCGCCTTTTCGGTGTTTTGCGTTTGCATTCTGTTAGAGAGCCACTTTGACCAGGGGATGCGCCACGACGCGGCGATAGAAGTCGTCGAGCTGTTCGCGCGAATCCGCGAGCACGACGAGCGTCACGGACATGTATTTGCCGGTCCGGGAAAGGTTCGTCGAGGTACGGGCCGCGTCGAACTCCCGAAAGTGTCCGCCCGCCAGAGCATTCATTTCCGCAAGCAGCGCCTCGTCGTTCACGCCCATCACCTTGATGGGAAACTCCATCGGAAATTCCATGATTTTCTGTTCTTCTTGCATTTTCATTCCTCAGTTAAGCCGCCTTCATCGGAAACGGCCAGTAGTACGGTATCGCGCAGTCTCTGCCAGAACGATCCCTTCTCGAGCGACTCGAGCGCCACAACGGGGATCCTCTTGAAGATCTCCCCGTTGTACGTGAGGGTGAGCGTTCCCAAAACGTCCCCTTCGCGAACGGGCGCAATCAGGGGCGTGGGATGTTCCAGACGCAGCAACAGGGCGGAGAGTCCGTTGTCCATTAATTCTTCGCGCGAGAGCGTAATGTGAATTTCATCGCGCACGGTATAAGCGAGTTCGGGGCGATCTCCGCCGTACGCATGGAGGGTTCCGATCGAATCCCCGGGACGGTAGAGGGTGACGGTTTCAAACTGCCGCAACCCGGCCTGCAGAGATTCCCCCAAAGTGGAGATCAGCATCTTCTTTGAAGCCTGCGAGACGGAAACCGAAAGCAAACGCCGCACGGAGCCGTCCGGAAGCGGGTTTTCCAAAAGGGCCGCACCGCTCCAGTTTTTCTCCTCCCCGCCGATCACGAGTCCGCTGACGGTGCGATCGTTCGGAAGGACGACGTTGCCGTTCTTAAAACTGCGCCCGCCCGCTTGCACGTCGGTTTGCGTCCACCAACGCCTTGTTTCGGGGCGCCGCTCCAAAAAGCCTTTGATGAAGACCGCCATGTCTTTGGGCGACACGTTTGGGACCGGAAAAAGCGAAGTCTCCTTTCGCTCGAGTCCCGAATCCTTCACGCCGGCCCCGCCCAAACTGGCGGCGAGTGCGGCGGCAAAGGTCGTGTCGTCGGGAAAGAGCGTTCGAACCGCTTCGCGCGCCGCCCTTTCATTTCCCTGCGCCGCGTAAGCGACTAGCAGGGTTTCAAAATCCGCCGATTCGCCCGCCTTCAGGGAGAGGGGCTCGGCATGCGCCTCCTTCACCGTCAGCGTGTCCGAGAGGGAGAGCTTTCGACGCTCAAGCTCGGAGAACAAAGCGTCGAGCACGACCAGGCGGTTGAGCGCTCCCACCGACGCGCGTTCGTCGGCCCGATCCTCCAGGATAGCCTGTCCGCTCACCAAATCCACGAGTACGCCCGATTGGGCCCGCGCGCACCAGGGAGTCAGGGCGAGGCACAGAAGTCCGAGCAGGGACAAAAGACGAGGAATCAGAAGTCTCCGAAGAGGCATCGTTGTGAAAAGCGGAAATATGACAAAATGGGCGGACACTTCCGATGTCCGAGCAATGCGGAAAATCGGAAACTTCATATTGTAACCAACCCTTTTTCCCTCATCCGATTTTTATGCCGCAAACGACGGATTTTGCCGATGCGCTCCGACGGGCGTTGCTCCAAGCCGAGATCTCGGTGGAATGCGTCGAAGAGACGGGCAGTACGAGCGACGATCTCAAGCAACGCATTCGAGAACGTCCCCTTGCGCATCCGGTTCTGCGAACGAGCGAACGTCAGACCGCGGGACGGGGCACGAGAGGGAAATCCTGGAAAACGCCGCGCGAGTCCCTCCTCTTCACGTTGGTCCTTCCTTATGCGACGCAGGGAGACGAATGCGTCCGCCTTCCGATCGTCGTCGGCATTTCGGTGGCGGAATCCCTGCAGCGCCTCGGCTACCCCGTGGCGCTGAAGTGGCCCAACGATCTGTGGCTGGCGGGCGGAAAAACGGGCGGCATTCTTTTTGAGCAGCTCAACGGATGCGCCGTCATCGGCATCGGCATCAATCTCGATGCGGATCCGGGCGTCACGACGCAGGGCTGGCCGGTTCGTTCGCTTCGCGATCGGGGACCGCTGGTTCGGCGGCGTTCCGCCGAAGCGGGCCGCATGCTCGGCGTCATCGTGCGGGATTTGCTCGATGCCCTCGGCGCCTTTCCCAAAACGCCCGTGCATTGCCTGCCTGCATTGTGGCGGTCGGTGGACGCCTTCGACAACCGGAGCGTGCGTCTGTGCGCTCCCGACGGGTGCAGTGCCGTACGGGGCGTCGTGCGCGGCATTACGGAAGAAGGCGCCCTGTGCCTTGAAACCCCGGATGGGATGCGGACATTCCGAAACGGCAGCCTTTGCCCGACAGAACCATGACGACACTTTTGATTGATCTCGGCAACACGGCCCTCAAGTGGACGACGCCCGAAGAGGCGGACACGCCGCACACCGTCGTTCATCACGGAAGCACGCAGGGGAAGGACGAGCTCTACCGAAACTGGCTCGCCCTGCGGCCGAGCCGCGTCATCGGCTGTACCGTCGCCTCGCCGACGCTCGCGTTTTCCGCGACGAAGTTCTTCAACGATCACGACATTCCCTGGGAATGGGTTCGATCCGAATCCGTGCACGAAGCCGAAGGTTTTACGCTCACCAACGCATACGAAAGAACGGGACAGCTCGGTCCCGACCGCTGGTACGCCGCCATCGGCGCGCTCTCCCTTTTTCGCGGCACGCCCCTTCTGGTCGTGCACGCCGGCACCGCAACGACCGTGGACAGCCTTTTTCAAACGGGAGACGGAGAATACCGCTTCATGGGCGGCCGCATCGCTCCGGGCCCCGCTTTGATGCACAAGGCGCTGCTTTCGGCGGTGCCTACGCTCGACAGCGGTCTGACGGAACACAAGGACTTTCCGCTTTGTTCGTCCGACGCCATTACGACGGGTATCATTGACGCTCAGGTTGGTCTCATCACGCAGGCCTACGAAAGCATGTGCGAAGCGGGACAGCGCCCGAAAATCATCTTGGCGGGCGGTTCCTCCCGTTTTCTGGCACCCCGCCTGAGGACTCTGCATCCGACACTCATCGTTCGGCACAATCTCGTGCTCGGCGGTTTGGCACAAAAGGTTCGGGAATCGAAGAGGTAAAGAAAAATGAAGGGTTTTGCTCTGGTTTCGTGGCTCGCGCTGGCCGGTCTCACCGCCGCACTGTACCTTTCCCCCGACGAACCGCTTCGCGCCGTCGAGTCCGAAGAGGTTGCCGTGACCCTGCGCAATTTCTCCCTTCAGCGCCCCGAACTCGTGCAGATGTCGCACGTTACGCCGCAGGCGCCCGCCGTCAAGGAGGAAGAGCCCGTTGCCGCGAACGAAAACACTGCGAACGCCGAGGCTCCCCTACCCCCGCAGGCGCAGGCCGCCGCCCTCGAAGAAGCCGCTCCGGTGGAAAGCTGCCGCGTCTGGGGCCCCTGGAGCGAACGGGATCTTCCGCACCTGCACACGCTGCTCGGTCCGAGAGGACTGGAAAATCACATGCAGATGGTCCGCACTTCGCTTGCGAGCGAATTCGGCGTCTACACGATCGTGGGACAGACGCGCGGAGCCGCGGAGCGCCGCTGGAAGGCGCTCGAAAAGGAAGGCGTAACGGGACACGTCGTCACGCACTTTCAAGACGAAGGATGGGGCATTCTCTTCGGTCGCTTCGGCAATGAAGGGGAAGCGCAGAAAACCGCCGAGTCGCTCGCCTCGGAACACGGCGTGAAACGGCTCAGCATCCTGCAGTTCGGCAACCGAAACGAAACGCTCGTCGACCTTCTTTTCCGAGAACTCAACGAAAAAGACATCCGTTGGTTGGAAAAGGAGGCGGCGCGCCACACGGGGACGACCCTCAGGGCCTGTCCGCGCGAATGACACATCCGCCTCCCGGGGTCCGCCGGCGCACAACCTACGGACCTTTCCCTATCGGACGTCAGCTGGCGTCCGTTTTCGTCTGCGCGTTGTTGAGATTCTTCAGACGTTCGCGGATGTACTCTTCGGATTCGATGTTGAAGACCGTCACCACCATCTGAACGCCGGAAACGCCCGCCGCCACGTTGGCCGCACGCCGGGCTTCCTCGCGGGTGACGATCCCCATCAGGTAGACGATGCCGCGATCCACGGTGACCTTCATCTGATTGAGCTGGACTTCTTCCGTTCCGAAGAGCGCGGTGCGCACCTTGGTGGCCAGCATGGAGTCGGAAAGACGCGTGGAAAGAGAGGTCGGATCCATCACGGCGAGCTCGTTGACCACGGCCGTCACGTCTTGGCTGCGGCTTGCAATCTGCTCGGCCGTCTTGCGGGCCTCTTCCGTCTTCACTTCCCCGGTGAGAAGGACCTTCCCCTCATAGCTCGTCGCCGTAATGTGGTGATTCTTTTCGCCGAGAACCCGGTTGATCTCATACACCACGCGGGACTCGAGCACCTGGTCGTTCACGATCGTCCCGGCCGAACGGCGGTCGGTCATGACGGAGGCCGTGCCGATGGCGGCCCCGCCCACGACGATCGGCGCCAACACGCACCCCTGGAGCAAAACCGCGGAGCCGAGCGCGACCGCAATCAAAGAGAGACGCCCCTTCAAAAGAGAACAAAAATGTTGTTTATTTTGGTGCATAACTGTGTTGAAACTTCAAAAGCAAACTTTCTTGTTTGTGGATAACTGTGTCGCGAACGCGTTTCGAGCGAAAGTTGTTCTTTGTGCTCAACAAGCAATCCACCCTCTTTCCTCAGGCTTGTCCACGTACTTTTCCCAACCCGTAAGAGTTTTGAAAACATGAGGGTTGAGCGGGTTTTCCACAAAAACGCGTCCGCCTGTTTACTACTTACTACTATTATTAAAAAATCAATAATAGTATCTATTGTATGGATAAGTGAGGGATGGAAGGTAAGGAAAGCGCCCGGAGTGGATAACGAAGAGCAAGAAACGAAAAATTTAAGGAGGAAGGAGAGAATTTTCCCGGGAAAACGGTCGGTGCACAACCTGTTGACAGATTGTTGGCAAGTTTATGTGGAGAGAAAATGCACTGCCATTAAAGTGCCTGTACTATCAACAGGTTATGCGTTTCACTCCACTTTGGTCTCGTTGTGAATGCCGAAGGGAATCAACACGCTCGGAACCACCGACGCCGTATCTTCGAGATGACGCAGCTGATCGTCAAAGAAGATGTGCGGCCGTATGGCCTCAAGAACGGGACGCTTGTTCAGGCCGTCGAGCAAAACGAGTTCGGCCGCGCTCATGCCGAAGGTCTTTAGCGTCTTGATAAGGCGCTCTTCGCTCGGCGCACCGCGCGAGGTGACGATCGAAATCCGCAGGGCGGGGTGAAAGTAGGGGTCGTCGCGTCCGTGCAGGTCGTAGTCGAGCCGCTGCAGGGAGGAGAGCTTCTCGAAGAGGCCGCGCAGCGGCCCCGCCTGATGGGGACGTTCTGCGTTGTGTTCCTCCCATTCGTGAAACGCGGCGAGGCCTCCCTGTTGGAAGGCGCGTTCGCTTTCGTCGCCGGCGATCACGCCGTCGAAGTCAAAGGCGATGCGAAGCGAGGAATCGGTGTCGTCTTCGATTTCCTTGTGTCCGGGCAGAACCAGGCCGGCGGGAAGTCCCGCCTCGATCGCCCTTTTCACGTTCTCGCGGTTTGCGCTCAGAAAGAGCGACACGTTGAAGGGACGGATGTAGGGGAAGGTGGAGTGTCCCGAAGTGAAGGCCCCCGCCAGGATCGGAAGTTCGTAGTGTCGGCAGGAGTAAAAGAAGCGCTGCGCCGTTTCCGGAGAGTTTCGCGACAAAACCACGACGCGCAGGGGACGGTGGGGAGCGAAGCGATCGTTGAGGGAGAGAAGACGGCGCACGAAGGGAAAGGCGACGCCGGGCTTGAGCACGTCCCGCTTGTGCGCGAGCTGAAAGTCGCGAAAGGCGCTGTAGCCCTTTTCTTCAAAAAGACGGTGCTCTTCCTCGAGGTCGAACAGGGCTCGGGAGGAAATCGCCACGACGAGTTCGCCCGGAGTTTTTTCAACGTCTTTCTGCATGCGGTTTCCCTCTTGAAAAGAGGGAACGGTCGGCCGACCGTTCCCCTCCGTTTTTCTTAGGTGTCGATGTTGCTCACGAAAAGCGCGTTGGCTTCGATGAAGTCGCGGCGCGGCTCAACCACGTTGCCCATCAGCATCGAGAAGATGGCGTCGGCATTGGCCGCATCCTCAATGCGGACCTTGAGCATGCGGCGCACGCTCGGATCCATGGTCGTTTCCTTGAGCTGCTTGGCGGACATTTCGCCGAGCCCCTTGTAGCGCTGGCGGGTAAGGCCTCGCTCGGCCTGCTTGAGAAGCCAGTTGACGCCTTCGCCGAAGTCGCGGATGGTCGCTTCGTTGCCGCCACGGGTCATGCGGGCTCCTTCGCCGATGACGCCCTTGAGCATCTTGGCGCAGGTGCGAAGCTTCTCGTAGTCGTGCGAGAGCAGGAATTCCGGATGAACCGTGTAGGTCTTGTAGTTCCCGTGACGCAGACGGTGAAGCTTGAGCTGATGACGTTCACGCTCTTCGTCGTATTCGGCCTCGATCTTGAGATTCGCATCCTGAATCATGTCGTTGAGCGTCGCGGCCGAGCGCTCCGTCGTGAACGCGTTTTCAAGATTGAGTTCCGCGCCCGAGGCGATCGCCATGAGGACGTCGCGGTCGATGACGTTCTGCAGGCGCGCAATGACGTCGTGCGCTTCGAGATATTCGTCCGTCAGCGTTTCGAGCTCGGTGCCGCGGAACCCTTCCTTGGCGTCATAGGCCGCCTGGTTGGGATAGAGAACGGCGCCTTCGAGGGCGAGCTTCAGGATGTAGTCGTTCCACTCCTTTTCGTCCTTGAGGAAGGTGCCCTTGTCGTTTCGGCCGCGCTGCACCTTGTAGAGAGGCGGTTGCGCGATGTAGACGTGACCGCCCTCGATGAGCTGGGGCATCTGACGGTAGAAGAGCGTGAGCAGAAGCGTGCGGATGTGCGCACCGTCGACGTCCGCGTCGGTCATGATGATGACGCGGTGATAGCGAAGCTTCGAAATGTCGAAGTTCTTGCCGATGTTCGTCCCGAGCGCAAGCGTCAGCATGCGGATCTGTTCGGAGTCGAGAAGCTTGTCCTGGGCCGTTTTTTCCACGTTCAGCACCTTGCCGCGCAGCGGCAGGATGGCCTGGAACTGGGAGTCGCGTCCCTGCTTGGCGGAGCCGCCTGCCGAGTCCCCTTCCACCAGGAAGAGTTCGCTGTTGGCGGGGTTCTTTTCGCGGCAGTCCGCAAGCTTGCCGGGCAATCCGCCTCCCGAGAACTTCTTGCGGCTCAGATCGCGGGCCTTGCGGGCCGCATCGCGCGCCTTCGCGGCGGCGACGATCTTTTCGCAGATGATCTTGGCGTCCGAGGGATTCTGCTCGAGATAGAGTTCGAACTCGCGCGCAACGACGTCTTCGACGGCCGGACGCACTTCGCTCGAAACGAGCTTGTCCTTGGTCTGAGAGCTGAACTTCGGCTGCGGAACCTTGACCGACAGCACGCAGGTGAGCCCTTCGCGCATGTCGTCGCCTTCAAAGGAAATCTTGTCCTTCTTGGCGATTTCGTTCTTTTCGATGTAGTTCTTCAGAACGCGCGTCATCGCCGCGCGCAGGCCCGTCACATGGGTGCCGCCGTCGCGCTGGGGAATGTTGTTCGTATAGGCCGAGAGCGATTCGTTGTAGCCGTCGTGCCACTGCATGGCGACTTCCACCTCGATGGGCGAGCCGTTGCTCGTGACCGTTTCGCGGGCATGGAAGATCTTCGGGTGCAGGACGGTGCGGCTCTGATTCTTGAATTCTACGTAGGCGACGAGACCGCGCTCCGTTTTGAGTTCGGCGTGGTGCCCCGTACGCTGGTCCGAGAGATTGATGGCGACGCCGGAATTGAGGAACGAGAGCTCGCGCAGACGGGAAAGGAGCGTGTCGTAGTTGAATTCCGTGACCTGCTCGAAAATCTGCGTGTCGGGAAGGAAGTGCACTTCCGTTCCGCGGCGGGCGGTGTGACCGAGCAAACGCATAGGCGAGACGACCTCGGCAACGCCCGTATGGGGATTCACGAGCGTTTCGAGCTGGCGGTCCTTGACCTTTCCGCGTTCAAACTCCAGGAGACGAGCTTCCCCGTCGCGGCGCACGGTAAGGCGCAGCCACGTCGAAAGCGCGTTGACGCAGGAAACGCCGACGCCGTGCAGGCCGCCGGAGATCTTGTAGCCGTTGTTGTCGAACTTGCCGCCCGCATGCAGTTCCGTCAGGGCAATTTCCGCGGCGCTTCGCTTGGGATCGTGCTTGTCGTCCCATTTGATGGCGGAGGGAATGCCGCGTCCGTCGTCGACGACGGAGATGGAGTTGTCGGTGTGAATCGTCACCTGAATGCTCGTGGCGAAGCCCGCGAGGGCTTCGTCGATCGAGTTGTCGACGACTTCGTAGACAAGATGGTGCAGGCCGGAACCGTCGGCCGTGTCGCCGATGTACATGCCCGGGCGCTTGCGTACGGCCTCCAAACCCTCAAGGATCTGGATGCTTTCTTCGTTGTACTGCGAGGCGGCCTTCGGAGTGGAGTCCGCCGCGCCCAGAGGCTCTTCAACGTCGCTCATAAATTTCCTTCTAACTGTATTTCTTTTCCTTGTTGCGCAGCGCTTTAGATGCGAATCGGCATCACGACGTACTTGAAGCTGTCGGAATCGGGCATCGTGAGCAGAACGGCGCCCGACGTGTTGCCGAACTTCAGGACAACGGTGTTGTTCTTGAGAAGCGACAGCACTTCGAGCAGGTAGGTCACGTTGAAGCCCATTTCGGCCTCGTCCCCCGTCCAGTCGATTTCAATCGTTTCCGAAGCCTCTTCCTGGTCCGGCGACGAACTGTGAATGGTGAGCTGATTTTCGTGCACCTTCCAGCGGATGCCGCGGTACTTGTCGGAGGTCATGATGGCCACGCGGCGAAGCGTCTCGATGAGCTGTTCGCGATTGAGCTCGAGGCGGTGCGGATGGGCCGAAGCGGTGTTCATCACGGTGCGGTAGTTCGGGAACTTCCCTTCGACGAGCTTGCTCATGAATTCCACATCGCCGAAGCGGACGCAGAACTGGGTTTCATTGAACTGGCACTCCACGACCGTGTCGTTGTCAGGCAGGATGCGGCTGAGTTCGCGAACCGTCTTCTTCGGGATGATGCAGGAAAGGGGCTTGTCGAGAAGTTCCTTGTCCAAACGGGTTTCGCAGCAGGCCAGACGGTGCGTGTCGGTGGCGACCGCACGGATGATTTCCCCTTCGATTTCCAGAAGCACGCCGTTGAGGAAGTAGCGGATCGGCTTGGCCGGCATGGCGAAGACCGTCAGCTGAAGCAGGTGGTGCAGCGTGGAGGCGGGCAGAGCGAACTGAACTTTCCACTCCCCGTGCGGCAGGGTCGGAAAGTCTTCCGCGGGAAGGTTCTGCAGCGAGTAGCGGGCGCGGCCGCTCACGAGCGAAACCTTCTTGTCCGTCACGTCGATCGAAACGGTCGACTGCGGCGCGAGAGCATTGAGAATGCTCGAGAATTTTTCTGCCGAGACCGTGAACGATTCGTTGACGCCGGGAATGCCGCCGAGCGACGTCGTGCGGATCTGAATGTCGAGGTCGGTCGTGACGAACGTGATCTTTTCGTCGGCCACCTGAATCAGCACGTTGCTGATGATGGGGAGCGTTTGACGGCGTTCGACGATGCCTTCGACGCGCTTAAGCGGCGTGAGCAGCGATTCGCAGGGGCATTGAATGAGTTGCATGGCAAATTTTCCAGTGAATACCGTGGGGTCGGTCCGTTAACCGATGATGATTTGTTTGAGGACGTGGAGCTCGTGGTTGAGGTCGGCGTCCGTTTTGCGTTCCTGAGCGATCTTGCGCACGGCGTGCATGACGGTCGTGTGGTCGCGCCCGCCGAAGTTCGCGCCGATTTCCGGGAGGCTGTGCTGCGTCAATTCCTTGGCGAGGTACATGGCGATCTGACGGGGCAGAGCGATGTTCCTCGGACGACGCTTGGAAAACATATCGGCAACCTTGATCTTGTAGTAATCGGCGACGGTCTTTTGAATGTTTTCGATCGTAACGGAATTATTGTTGACGCTGAACTGATCGCGCAGCACGCGCTTGGCCACGTCGATCGTGATGACCTTGCCGAGCGAGGGCTGGAACTGTTGGAATGCGATGACCTGCTGCAGGGCGCCTTCGAGTTCACGAACGTTGGACTTCAGACGCTTTGCGATGAAGGTCGCCACCTCCTCGGGAAGATCGATGTTGAAGGCCTTGGCCTTGTTGAGGAGAATGGCGATGCGCATCTCGAATTCCGGCGGTTCGATCGCCACCGTGAGCCCCTGCGTCAGACGGGAAATGAGTCGTGGCGCAATGTCCTTGAGCCCCTTCGTGTACGTATCCGACGTGAGGACGAGCTGCTTGCTGTGCGGCACGAGCGCTTCGAAGGTGCGGAAAAACTGCGCCTGCGAGCCCTTGGCGCCCGAGAAGGACTGCACGTCGTCGATCAGGAGAAGGTCGAGCGTGCGGTAGCGTTCGTCGAACTGCTGCAGGGCCTTCTGACTGTTGGTCGCGCCCGACTCGCGCGTTGCGGCCGCGAATTCGTTGATGAAGTCCTGTGCGGAAACGCAGCGGACCTTGGCTTTGGGATGAAGGTCGAGATAGCGGTGCCCGATGGCCTGCATGAGGTGGGTCTTCCCCAGACCGACGCCCCCGTAAATGTAGAGGGGGTTGTATTGCCCGCCCGCGGAGGTGGCGACGTGTTCCGCCGCGGCGACGGCCAGCTGATTGGCGTTTCCGTGAACGTAGTTCTCAAAGGTGAGGCCGGGCAGAAGGCCGGTCTTCTCGAGGCGCTCTTCGTCCGACGAGCGCTTGTCGCTCGCCGCGGTCTCTGGTTCCGCCGCGGAGGCGCCGTTGGAGATGATCTCCACGGAGAAGGGTTTGATGCCGAGCTGTCCGCGCCCGAGCTGCTCGATGACGGTGCGGTAGGTTTGGCGAAGCGTGTTGACCTTGGCCGAAGGGGCGGCCAGGGTCAGTTCCCCCGTTTTTTCGTTCCACTGAACGGGCTTGATCGGCTGGAACCAAATCTCAAAGGCCTGCGGAAAGAGGGTGTTGAGTTCCTGAAGCAGCTTTTGCCAAAGTTCGAGCATGATAGAGGTGTTGAGGGTAAGGGGGCTTGAAAAGAGCTCTGGGAACCGATCCTCCGCGCCGTGCGGGGGAGGTTCCGATTAACGGAAAGAGAACTTCCTATTGTACATGAACTGCACAGATTTATCCACAAGTGCTTTCTAGCAACTTTAATTTTTAAAATAGGCGTTAAAAACGAAGTGATCGCTAACAAACTTTTTGTTATGCACAGTAAAACACAAAATCCTGATGAGCTAAAAACGGCATTTACTATATCTAGTGTCGAGAGAGCGAAGTGAACGACATCCTGTATGTACGCAAAGAAAAATGTGGAAGGAGATTGACAAATGCCTTGTTTTTAGGTTCTAATAACAAGCTTTTCGCGGGATCTGCGTTGTCGACGCCAGATCCTCTTGACGAAACCGCACAAGAAATGTGATTTCGGGGAGCATTTCCCGGTGCGTCGAACGCACCAGAAGGAGACCCCGTCCATGAACAACGTCTCTCTCGGATAACGCTGCCTCGGCAGGTTCTCCGAACTCTGCTAATTGAGGTTACTAGAATGGCTACGAAACGTACTTACCAGCCCTCCAAGGTCAAGCGTGCCCGTACGCACGGCTTCCTTGTCCGCAGCCGCACGAAGGGCGGCCGCCGCGTCCTTGCCCGCCGTCGCGCCAAGGGCCGTCACACGCTCGCTCTCTGATTCTCGTCCGAGACGCCGTGCACGGCGTTGAACGGCCGTGTAGAGACGAACCGTGGCAACGTATGGCTTTTCCCGAAACCTCCGTTTGATTCGAACGGAGGATTTTGGTGTTTTGCTGAAAACGAGAAACGAACGCACGTTTTTCGCGCGGAGCCGCTATTTTTCTCTCCAGGCCATGTGCACGGAGGTGCCCGAGCGCTTGCGTTTCGGCATCACCGTGGGCAAAAGGAACGCTCCCCGTTCCGTCGACCGTGCACTGATCAAGCGAATTTTGCGGGAAGCCGCAAGACACCAAGCTCCGAACCTGCTTCCGTTGTTGCGTGAAGCGGGGTCGGGGCTTGACGTATCTTTACGACTAAAGGAACCGCTCCACCGAATCGCCGGCTTCGACGCGGGCGTGACGGCTCTGAAAAAGGCTCTCCACGAGGACGCGAACCTCCTGATGCAGGATTTGTCGCGTCGTTCGGCCGGAAAGCTGAGGAGCCTTCAGCCGTGACACGGGTGCTTCTGGCCTTGATCCGCCTCTATCAGCTGACGCTTTCTCCCTGGTTCGGGAGAAGCTGCCGTTTCGTGCCGACCTGTTCGGCCTACGGCATGGAGGCGATTGAGCGTCACGGCGCATTGCGCGGCGGATACATGACGTTCGTGCGCATTTGCCGATGCCACCCCTTCGGCGGGAGCGGATACGATCCGGTTCCGACTCGCTTTTCTTGGTGCTGCTGGCGTCATACGGACCAAGACGTCGGCACGAACGAATTCAACCACAAAGCGTAACGAGTTCTATGGGAAAAGATCTGCAACGAGCCCTTCTGTGGGTCATTCTGTTTACCTCCTGCTTCCTCCTTTGGGACAACTATCAGGTTTACCAGGGCAAGCCCTCCTTCTTCCACACCGAAGAGGTGCATCAGGAAGCCGCCGCCGAGCAGGCCGTCCCCGCTGAGACCGCGCCCGCGGCCGAAGACGTGGCGGCGCCCGTTCCCGGCGTGAAGGATCCCGTCACGGTGACGACCGATCTGCAGAAGGTCACCTTCGACCGCGAGGGCGGCGTGATCGTCGGCACGGAATTGATCCACGTGCCCAACCTGTCCGACTGGAAGGACATCGGCCTGGCCGGCTTGATTCTCGGCAACGAGGAAAAGTCAAAGGAAGAGCTGGGCAACGTGGTGCTGCTGCAGGCCGACGGCCGCCGCACCTACACCTCGCAGACGGGCCTGGCCGGTGGCGACTTCCCCAACCACAAGGACCGTTTTGAACTCGTCAGCCAGAAGCTTGACATGGGTTCGGACAACAACCTTGAGGTGGTCTTCCGCGCCGAAAAGAACGGTGTCGTCCTGACGCGCACCTACACGTTCACCCGCGGTGAATACGCGGTGAAGGTCCGCACCGACGTGGAAAACACGACGGCCGCCGCGATCAAGCCCACGGTTTACTACCAGCTCACGCGTGACGCGAGCAAGCCCGACGGTGAAAGCTCCGTGTACGCGACCTACACCGGCATGGCCTTCTACACGGACGAGGACAAGTTCCAGAAGGTTCCGTTCGAAGACATCGCCGATCAGAGCGCTTCGCTGGAACACAAGACCGACAACGGTTGGTTCGCCGTCGTGCAGCACCACTTCGTGAGCGCCTGGCTTCCGAAGGAAGGTGAAGCTCGCGACAACTACGTTCGTCCTCTTGCGAACGGGCTCTATGCCGCCGGCACCCTGATTGCGTTGCCTGAAGTCGCCCCCGGCGCCAAGGTGAGCGACGAAGCCCGCTTCTATTCGGGTCCGCAGACGCAGACGCGTCTTGAAGCGCTCGCCCCCGGTCTCGAACTCGTGGTGGACTACGGTTGGCTCACTTTCCTCGCCAAGCCCATTTACTGGCTGCTTTCGTTCCTGCACGGCATCGTCGGCAACTGGGGTTGGGCGATCGTGCTCCTCACCTGCATCGTGAAGGCGATTCTCTATCCGATCTCCGCGGCCGGCTATCGCTCCATGGCCCGCATGAAGGAAGTGACGCCCCGCATGAAGGCGATTCAGGAAAAGTACAAGGACGACAAGCAGCGTCTGAATCAGGCGATGATGGAACTCTACCGCTCCGAAAAGATCAATCCGGTCGGCGGTTGCCTCCCGATCATGCTGCAGATTCCGGTCTTCCTTGCCCTCTACTGGGTGCTTCAGGGTAGCGTGGAACTCCGCGGTTCCTCGTGGATCTTCTGGGTGCAGGACCTTGCCCTGCCCGATCCCTGGTTCGTGCTGCCGGCTCTGATGGCCGCCACCATGTTCCTGCAGATCCTCCTGAATCCGAAGCCCACGGATCCGGTTCAGGCGAAGGTCATGTACATCATGCCGCTCGTCTTCTCGGTGATGTTCTTCATCTTCGCTTCGGGTCTGGTGCTCTACTGGTTGACGAACAACGTTCTGTCGATCATCCAGCAGTGGTGGATCAACAAGACGATCGCGGCCGAGCGTCAGAAACGGATGAAGTAACCTCCCGAACGGGAACGGTTCAGCGAAACGGGATGCTCCGAAAGGGGCGTCCCGTTCGTTTCAGTGCCCCGTGAGATTCACTCTTTTTCCGTTTTCCGGCGGACCGCAGCGGCCGCGGCCATCAACGGCCACAGCCAGCTTGAAACCGTCCAGAGAAGAATTCTCTTCAGGGTCGGACGGCTCGTCGAGCGGCGCGTGAGGTAAAGAAGCACGCCCGCGCCGACGACGCTCCAAAGAAGCAGCGACACGTAGACGAGCGCTCTTGTCTGATAGTCGTCTCCGACGCGCGAGCCGATCAAAGCCGCGACGATCAGGGAAAGCAAGACGCTCAGGACGGCGCTCAGGAGCGCGCCGAGACTCGGACCGGACGGATTGGGTCTTTGCAGGGACATGGAAAGAGACGGAAAAACAGGGGAAGACTTTCGATTCCGCATTAGAATGCACGCGAACCGAGACACTATCAACAGAGTACGCGAACATGCACAGCGATAAGGATCCGATTGTAGCCACTGCAACGGCCGCCGGTCGCGGAGCGATCGGCATCGTACGCCTTTCGTTTCCCGAGCGTTGGAACGAGGCCGTTTTGCACGCCCTTTTCGGCGACCAGGTCGTTCGGGCCCGCCATGCACATCTCTATCCCGTTCGGGATGAGAACGACCGCGTGCTTGATCATGCGATCGTTTTGTTCTTCCCCGCTCCCGCGAGCTACACGGGAGAGAGCGTGCTTGAACTGCAGGTTCACGGCGGACCGGTTCTTCTGCGCATGGTTCTGCGTTCGGTGCTGAAGAAATGCGCCTTCTGCGGCATGCGGCTCGCCCGTGCCGGCGAATTTACGGAGCGCGCCTTCTTGAACGGACGCATCGACCTTGCCCAGGCCGAAGCGGTGACGGACCTGATCGACGCGGCAAGCGAAACCGCGGCCCAGGCCGCGCAGCGCTCGCTTTCCGGGGACTTTTCCCGGGCCGTCCGAGAGGTCGGAGGCGAGCTCGACGACGTGCGCGCCTATATCGAGGCCATTCTGGACTTTCCCGAGGAGGAACTCGATCCCTCCTTCTTTGCGAATCTCGCCGAGAGACTCGAGGGAGTTCGGGACGGCCTGTCGAATCTCCTGAAGAACGCCGGGCGCGGCAAGGTGCTGCGCGAAGGCATCACGGTGGCCCTCGTCGGAAGCCCCAACGTCGGGAAGTCGAGTCTTCTCAACGCGCTCGCTCAGGAAGACGTCGCCATCGTCACCGACATCGCCGGGACGACGCGCGACCGCGTGGAGCACTGGGTGAATCTCGGCGGCGTTCCCATCCGCATGGTGGACACGGCGGGTCTTCGCGAAACGGAGGACCTTGTCGAACAAAAGGGGATCGAGCGAACGCTCGACGCCATCGCCAAGGCCGAAATCATTCTTCACCTCACCGACGCCTCGGGAAGCGTGGAAGATAACCGCGAGGTTCTCGAGCTCGTTCGCTCGCGAGCGCGGCGCGACGCCGTGCTCGTGCACGTCGCGAACAAGACCGATCTCTTGCCCGAGGGCGCGTCCCTGCCGGTCGACGGCATCGCTCTCTCCGTCAAGACCGGAAAGGGACTCGAGGAACTTCGGGAAACCCTGCTGCGGCACGCCGGAATGAACGCCAACACGGAAGGTCTCTTTATCGCCAGAGAACGTCATTTAGCCGCGCTCACCCGAGCCCGGGAACATGCGGATTGGGCGCTGGAACGCCTGCACCACAACGAGGGTTGGGAGCTTGTGGCCGAAGAACTGCGTCTCGCGGGCGAAGCGCTCGGCGAAGTACTCGGGCGCACGTTGCCGGACGATCTCTTGGGCAAAATTTTCAGTCAATTCTGCATCGGCAAGTGATGCAAACGAAGTCTCTCGGACGGAGTCGATTTTTTTATGCTTTTCCCCGAATCCTTTGAAGTCATCGTGGTCGGTTGCGGTCACGCCGGCGCGGAAGCCGCGCTCGCGAGCGCCCGCATGGGGAGAAAAACCCTTCTCATCACGCACAATCTCGATACGATCGGGCAGCTCTCCTGCAATCCTTCCATCGGCGGCATTGGCAAGGGACATCTCGTCAAGGAACTCGACGCCATGGGCGGCGCGATGGGCGTCGTTACGGACGAAGCAGGCATTCAGTTCCGTATTCTGAACCGCTCCAAGGGCCCGGCCGTGCGCGCGACGCGCGCTCAGATCGATCGTCAGCTCTACCGAACCGCCATGCGGCGTCTGGTGGAGTCGCAGCCGAACCTTTGGCTCTTCCAACAGGCGGTAGACGATCTCGTCGTCGAAAACGGACGCGCCGCGGGCGTCGTGACGCAGACGGGCATCCGCTTTGACGCGCGGGCCGTGGTGCTTTGCGCCGGCACTTTCCTGAACGGTTTGGTGCACATCGGCTTGGAACACTACTCGGCCGGCCGCGTGGGCGATCCCGCGAGCATTCGTCTTGCCGAACGCCTCAAGGACCTCGGCATGCCGCAGGGTCGCCTGAAGACGGGGACCCCGCCTCGCATCGACGGGCGCTCCATCGACTACAGCCGTTGCGAAGTGCAGTGGGGTGAGCTCGATCCCGTACCCGGATTTTCGCTCTTTTTGCCGCAGCGTCCCCACCCCGAACAAGTGCCCTGCTGGATTACGCGCACCAACCGCGAAATGCACGACCTGATCCTCGCCAATCTGGATCGCTCCCCCATGTACACAGGCGTGATTCAGGGGATCGGGCCCCGGTACTGCCCTTCTATCGAAGACAAGGTCAAGCGCTTCGCCGACAAGGACAGCCATCAGGTGTTCCTGGAACCCGAAGGGCTTGCCGTAAACGAGATTTATCCCAACGGCGTGTCGACAAGCCTGCCCTTTGACGTGCAGATCAAGATGGTTCGGATGATGCCGGGTCTCGAACACGCGCATCTCCTGCGCCCGGGGTATGCGATCGAATACGACTATTACGATCCGCGCGGCCTCAAGAAGAGTCTCGAAACGAAGGCCATGCCCGGTCTTTTCTTTGCCGGGCAGATCAACGGTACGACGGGATACGAAGAGGCGGCCGCCCAAGGGCTGTTGGCCGGCCTCAACGCCGCCCGTTTCGTGCGTGACGAGGAACCCTGGGTGCCCCGCCGCGACGAAGCCTACCTCGGCGTGATGGTCGACGACCTCACGACGCGGGGCGTGACGGAACCCTACCGCATGTTCACGAGCCGTGCCGAATATCGCCTGAGCCTGCGCGAAGACAACGCCGACGAGCGTCTCACCGAAATCGGGCGCTCGCTCGGTCTCGTGAGCGACGAGCGCTACGCCTACTTCGAAGCCAAAAAGAAGGCGGTGGAGTCGACGCTCGAGCACCTGGGGTCCGTGTGGGTTCATCCCAAGAAACTGCAGGACGGCGAGGACGAGCGCGTCCTTTCCGTGAAGCTCGATCACGAATACAACCTCCGCACGCTCCTTTCCCGTCCGGGCATGGATCTTCGGACGCTCGCCTCGATGAAGCTCGAAGAAGGGGGCGATGTGCTCGACGTCTCCGAGCTCGCCGACGACGTGGTGGAGCAGATCGAAATCGCCGTGAAGTATTCGGGCTACATCGACCGTCAGCGCGCCGAAATCGCCAAGACCCTCGCCAACGAAACCCTTCGCATTCCCGCGGAACTGAATTTCGACGACGTTCCGGGGCTCTCCTTTGAGGTTCGGCAGAAGCTTCGCGCAGTGCAGCCGGAAACGATCGGTCAGGCCTCCCGAATTTCGGGCGTGACGCCCGCCGCCGTGTCGCTTCTCCTCGTGTACCTGAAGCGCAAGTACTACTACAACCGTCAGAAGGGAACCAAGGATCCCTTCAAGGAGACTAAGGAATGACCGCTCGGGAAGAAATGCTCGCCCGCGGGCTCGAAGGACTGGGACTGCCTTCGGACGAACGGACGGTGACGCTCCTCGGACGCTTCGCGGACCTTCTTTTGCGTTGGAACCGCACCTACAATCTGACGGCCATTCGGGAAGAGTCCGAGGTGGTGACGCACCATCTTCTCGATTCGGCCGCTCTCGTGCCGATGATCGCGAAGATTGCGCCCGAAGCGAAGACGCTTCTCGACGTGGGAAGCGGCGGGGGACTGCCCGCCGTTCCGACGGCGCTTCTGCGCCCGGACCTTTCCGTTCATGCGGTCGACACGGTGAAGAAAAAGGTCACCTTTTTGCAGCAGGCTCAGATTGAGCTGGGCCTGAAAAATTTTCGCGCGCATCACGCGCGGGTGGAGAATCTGCGTCTTTCCCCGTTTGACGTGATCACTTCGCGCGCCTTCGCCTCTTTGGCGGACTTCACGAGTCTTACGGAGCACCTTCTGAAGCCTTCCGGCGTTTGGCTCGCCATGAAGGGCGGCGTTCCCGAAGAGGAAATGGCCGCTCTTCCCGATTTCGTAAGGGTTCGGGAAATTCTTCCGATGACGGTGCCCGGACTGCATGAATCCAGACATTTGATCGTTATGGGGCGCAACGAGCGTTGCGGACTGACATGATTTCAGCCTTTCTCAGTGCCTTCGTTTTCGCGTATTCGACGCTGGTGCCGGTGATCAATCCCTTCAGCGGAGCGATGCTCTTCACCACGATGACGCCTGACGTTCCGGATCGGGACAAAGCGTATGTGGTCAGGCAGATTGCGATTTTCTGTCTGATCATCATGCTCGTGTGTCTCTTTGCCGGGCACTTTATTTTGAGTTTCTTCGGCATTTCCGTAGGCGCTCTGCGCGTTGCAGGCGGCTGCGTGCTCTTTGCCGCAGGGTGGAATGCCATGAACGCTCCCGCCCACGACGGAACCGAGGACAATGGTCGGCCGCAACGAATTTATTCGCGCACGCAACTCAAGTCGATGGCCTTTTATCCCTTTACGTTGCCGCTTACCACGGGCCTGGATGCATTGCCGTGACGGTAGCGATTGGCACGAGTCTCCCGTACGACATTCCGAACATCGCCGGAACCGTCGCCGCAATCATCGCGACGATGGCCACGATTTGGGTTTGCTATCGTTATAGCGACCGCATCAGCAAAGCGGTGGGCACGGCGGGTGCCGACGCGTTGGCTAGAATCATGGCCTTCATCCTGATCTGCTTGGGCGTGTCCGTTTTCTGGCAGGGTTTCTCGGAACTGTGGAAGACCCTGTAAAACCGCGGGAATTGAATCAATTTCGGATGTTCTGATGGCGAAGATTTTTTGCATTGCGAATCAAAAAGGAGGCGTGGGGAAGACCACCACGGCGCTGAATCTTGCTGCTGCATTGGCGCAGAAGAAGCGCCGCGTGTTGTTTGTTGACCTCGATCCGCAGGGAAACGGCACGACGGGCGCGGGATTTGACAAGGGAGAACTATCGGCTTCGGTTTATGAACTCCTTATCGGCACGAAGTTTTTCGACGAGGTTGTTCAGCACGCCGAGTCCGGTTTCGACGTTCTTCCCTCCAATCGGGAACTTGCGGGAGCGGAGGTTGAGCTTGTCGGCATGAAGGACCGCGACGCGCGTTTGCGCGTGGTGCTTGACGCGGTGCGCGACCGCTACGACTACGTGCTGATCGACTGCCCGCCGAGTCTTTCGATGATGACGATGAACGCCCTCTGCGCGGCCGACGGAGTCGTGATTCCCATGCAGTGCGAATACTTTGCGCTTGAGGGACTCACCGATCTCGTGGGGAGCGTGCGCCGCGTGCACGCGGAGAAGAACAAATCGCTTCGCATCATCACGCTTTTGCGCGTAATGTTCGACCCGCGCATTACGTTGCAGCAGCAGGTGAGTGAACAACTCATCAAACATTTCGGCGACAAGGTCTTCGAAACCATCATCCCCCGCAACGTACGCCTCGCCGAGGCGCCGAGCTACGGTAAGCCCGGCGTAGTCTACGACCGTTCAAGCAAGGGGGCGAAGGCCTACCTTGCCTGTGCGGACGAGTTGATTGCGCGGATGGAAGGCAAGCGCGCATGAGGGATGAGCAATGAACAAGAAGGAAAAAAACAAGGGATTGGGGCGCGGCCTCGATGCGCTGTTCGGCGCTCCGCTCTCCGAAGACTGGATGTCTGACGAAAAGGACGGTCTCGCCGTCGAGGAGCTCCGGCTCTCCGAGGTCGCTCCCGGGCGCATGCAGCCGCGTTCGCGCATGGAGCCCGAAGCGCTCGAGGCCTTAGCCGCCTCCATTCGCGAAGAAGGCATTCTGAGTCCCCTCATCGTGCGCAAAACCGACGCGGGCTACGAAATTGTGGCCGGGGAGCGGCGCTATCAGGCCGCCAAGATGATCGGGCTCGAAACCGTCCCCGCCATCGTGAGGGAGCTCGACGATCGGCATGCGCTCGCCGTGGGACTCATCGAAAACATCCAGCGCGAAAATCTCAATCCCATTGAAGAGGCGCTCGGCGTTCGTCGCTTGCAGGAGGAGTTCGGATTGACGCACGAGGAATGCGCCAAGGCGATCGGCCGCTCGCGATCGGCCACCACGAACCTTTTGCGGCTCCTGGGACTCAACGAAGAAGTGCAGGCGATGCTCGCCCGCGGCGAACTCGAGATGGGGCACGCCCGTGCGCTCCTGGCTCTTGAGGGGGCGATGCAGGTGGTCGCCGCCAAGCGCGTCGCGCTCGAGGCTCTTTCGGTGCGGCAGACCGAGAACCTCGTCAAGAAAATGAAGGAAGGCGGCGTGCGCAAGGAACCCAAGAGCCGCGTCGTCATCAAGACGCGCGACGACGAGCGTCTGGAAGAGGCCCTGGCTCACACGCTCGGCACGGTCGTGAAGTTGAGCGCCTCCCCGAAGGGCAAGGGGAAGATCGTCATCGAGTTTTCCAATCTGGAGCAGCTTCAGGGCATCGTCGATCGGATTCAACGATAAGTAGTTCTTTAAGCTTAGTCACTACGACGTAGTTTCGTAACAGAAAGTCCCCCTTCTCCTCTTTTTGACTAATTGTGAAGGGATGCAACAGAACTTTATACTCCATCCGTTTCAAATTTCCCTAGTCTGTGCAAGTCATGTACGTCATTTCTGATATGATGCGCGTTTCTCTTGCGCAGTTCGTCCTGACCTTTTTGGTTGCCGCTCTTTTTGCTGTTTTCGTAGGGCAGGAGGCAGGGGTTTCGGCACTGATCGGCGGGATTGCTTATGCATTTCCGACGGCGCTTTTCGCGCTTTATTTGGTGACCGCGGGACGAAGAACTTCGGGACGGTTCAGTCCGTACCGGGTACTCGTAGGGGAATTTGTAAAGATCTTGGCGGTCCTGCTCATTTTGGGCTTGAGCGTCAAGTACTACGAAAACTTGTATTGGCCCGGCTGGATTCTCGGAATCGTGGTCGTCGTCAATGCAAACTTTATCGTGCTGTTCAAGAGAAACTAAGGATCGGTATCCATGGCAACCAACGCCCCTACCGCTACTGAGTACATTCAACACCATATGGCGCATCTGTCTTCCATGAAGCAGGGCGTCATTGTTGATTTTTCCGTGCTGAACTACGACACCATCTTCTTCTCCATTTTGATGATGGTCGTCATGTTCTTCCTCTTGAGAGCCGGTGCCAAAAATGCAACCTCCGGAGTTCCTGGTAAGGTGCAGTGCGCGGTGGAAATGCTTGTGGAAATGGTGAACAACCAGGCCAAAAGCATCGTCCACGGCGACCGTACCTATATCGCTCCGCTTGCATTGACCGTGTTCTGCTGGGTCACGTTGATGAACTCCATCGACTTGATTCCGGTGGATCTGTTCCCGATGATTGCGGGCTGGTTCGGCCTGCATTATCTCCGTCCGTTGCCCACGGCCGACCTGAACGGCACGCTGGGGATCTCCTTCGGCGTGTTGCTCTTGATGTTCTACTACGGCATCAAGGTCAAGGGCGCGACGGGCTTCGTCGTGGAACTCTTTACGGCTCCGTTCGGCAAGAACCCGCTGCTTTGGCCGTTCAATCTTCTTTTGAACCTGATTGAATATCTGGCTAAGTTCGTTTCTCTGGGCATGCGACTTTTCGGCAACATGTACGCCGGCGAGTTGTTGTTCTTCCTTCTTGCCTTGCTGGGGGGCTTCGCTCTCGAATTCGGGCCCATCGGGGCTGCGAGTGCCGGACTCGGCCAGATCGCCGCTGGGTTGGTCTGGTGGCTTTTCCACGTTCTGATCGTTCTGTTGCAGGCGTTCATCATGATGATGCTCACGCTTGTCTACATCGGTCAGGCCCACAGTAGCCATTAATTAGGCATAACATCTTTTCTTTTTCACTACTCCCTTTTTTCTTTTGGTTTAGGAGTTCTTTCAAATGACCAACGTCGCTCTCGTTGCTCTTGCCTGCGGTCTTATCGTGAGTCTTGGTGCCGCTGGTGCTTCCATCGGTATCGCCATCATGGGCGCTAAGTACCTTGAATCGGCCGCTCGTCAGCCGGAACTCATGGAACCCCTTCAGACGAAGATGTTCCTTCTCGCCGGTCTTATCGACGCCGCCTTCCTTATCGGTGTCGGTATCGCCATGATGTTCGCCTTTGCCAACCCCTTCGTCGGTTAATTCTTTCCGGCGCGAAAGTTACAACGTCTTTTTCTTAATGACGACGAGGCTGCGCTGAATCCTTTTCTTTTCGCCGCGGCCTCGTAACGGGGTTCAATAATGAATATCAATGCCTCTCTGTTTGTACAGATGGTCGTGTTCTTCCTTGGTGCCTGGATCACCATGAAGTACATCTGGCCGCCGTTGATCAATGCGATCGAAGAGCGGCAGAAGCAAATTGCAGACGGGCTCGCCGCCGCCAACAAGGGCGAACGCGCGCTGGCCGTCGCCACGGAGCAGGGCAAGGCGATTGAAGCCGATGCTCGCGCCCGTGCTTCCAATCTTGTGGCCGACGGCGAAAAGCTGGGTCAGAAGATTGTCGAGGACGCCAAGGCCCAGGCTCAGATCGAAGCCGACCGCATTCTCGCCTCCTGAGGCCCAATTGCTTAAGCTAACCTGAGATAAATTTAATCCTCCGTTACCTCCGTATGTCCAGCTTGAATCCCGGCTAATGTGACCGGCAGCTGTTGCTGTCCAATTGAATAAAAAGGTAAATGCGCTGATAAATATTAAATTTTTCATAGTTCTGGTTTTTGATTTTTAAACTACAAAATTATACTTTATCAACAATAATTTACAAATTATTTTTGAAAATCGCTTACATTTTTCGGATTTGACCGGAGAGTTGTTTGATTGCCTCCAACGTATTTTCTTTGTCTACATGGCATACGATCCGGTTGCGCATGATCCAGTCCCCATTTACCATAGAAGAGCGTACATTTTTACTGTTCATGGCATAGACAATGGCTGAGTATTCATCATTATCAGGAA
>ERZ773114.1148-NODE-1148-length-29084-cov-106.137139_pt1 | contig 29084 bp, 27 predicted proteins | sample MGYA00580564_ERZ773114 | MGnify/ENA primary metagenome ERZ773114 (study PRJEB29015, sample SAMEA2737836) | human gut metagenome | biome: human gut; feature: human-associated habitat; material: faeces | place: China | collected 2012 ... | reverse complement strand
ACTTGCGCCGATGGTACTGCAATGCAATGCGGGAGAGTAGGTAGCCGCCTCCTTTCAATTTCAGAAGCCTCGATTACGAAAGTAGTCGGGGCTTTTCTGTTTAATTACACTGGCTATTTAGTATAATTACCCTTGCTATATAATATAATAACCCCTCGCTATTTACCATAATAGCGAGGGGCATTTCTGCGATATTCTGAGTGCTTTGTCTACTGCTTGGTGAATTTCAGTTTTTTAGGAATCTTCACCCATTTCCGGTTTCGGGCAATTTTCAGGTTACTTCCTTCTTTCTGCTGCAACTCGTAATTACCATCGGGCAAGGCTATGAGGTCGGCAGTAAGATCTTCGCTCCCGTAATCATTGATAATGGATAGATGAGCGGTCTTTCCCTCGATGTCAGCATCTGTAATCAGCCATTTGCGACTATCCCGTCTGTCACCGAAATATCCGGGCATTTCACCGAACAGTTCCTGTCCTGGAACCTTGAGGTTCTTATGGTAGAAGTCTATATTCATATAGACATCATACTCTTTGTTTGTAATCTTCCCCTTGAATAGGGTGCTGTCTGTTTGTGCCATACTAGATATACTAATTAGGCATAATAATGTTGCTAAAATCTTTCTTTTCATCTCTTTTTTCAATTAACTGCGACAAAGTTATTCATTTAAATCAAGAAAACTGCATTTTTTTTAGGATTTTAATAAGATTAATTCGTTTTTTTGCAAATATTTATCTATCTTTGCGGTGTTTATTGATAATTATATATGGAAAAGAAAAGATTATTTCCAGATTACATATTTGAGTCTAGTTGGGAAGTGTGTAATAAAGTTGGTGGTATCTACACCGTTCTTTCAACTCGAGCTAAGACTCTTACGGAAAGGTTAAAGGATCAGCTAATCTTCATTGGTCCTGATTGCTGGGGAGACAAGGTGAATCCTTATTTCTCTCAAGATGATACGCTTTATGCGGAGTGGAAAGCAGAAGCTCTGAAAGAGGGCTTAAAGGTTAAAGTAGGTAGATGGAATATACCGGGAGAGCCAGTAGCAGTTTTGGTAGATTTCAATCCTTACTATGCTGTTAAAGACCAAATCTATGGACAACTATGGCAGGACTATCAGGTTGATAGTCTTCATGCTTATGGTGACTATGACGAAGCATCGATGTTCTCTTATGCTGCCGCTCTGGTAGTAGAGAGTTTCTACAAACATGTTGTTGGAAAAGGCAAGAAAGTTATCTATCATGGAAATGAATGGATGACAGGACTTGGTGTGCTCTATGTGAACAAGCATCTTCCTGAGGTGGCTACTGTGTTCACCACGCATGCTACAAGTATTGGTCGTAGTATTGCCGGTAATAATAAGCCTCTTTACGATTATCTTTTTGCCTATAATGGTGATCAGATGGCGCAGGAACTCAATATGCAAAGCAAGCATTCTATAGAAAAGCAGACTGCTAAGTATGTTGATTGTTTCACAACAGTGAGTGATATTACTGCCAACGAGTGCAAGGAATTGCTCGATAAACCGGTAGATTTCGTTTTGCCTAACGGATTTGACAATAGTTTTGTACCTAAAGCAAGTACCTTTACAAAGAAACGTAAGGAGGCAAGAAAGCGTTTGCTCGATGTTGCCAATGCTTTGATGGGTACAGATTTGGATGATGATACGCTCATCGTTTCTACCAGCGGACGCTACGAGTTCCGCAACAAGGGTATCGATGTCTATATTGAGGCTATGAACCGCTTGCTTCGTGACAACAATTTGAAGAAGAATGTATTGGCATTCATAGACGTACCTGGTTGGGTAGGAGATCCTCGTCAGGATCTGTTGGATCGTCTGAATAGCGGTAAGAAGTTTGACACGCCATTGGAGGTTCCGGAGATTACCCATTGGTTGCATAATATGAGTCATGATAATGTATTGGGTATGCTGAAGTACTTCAACATGCATAATAATAAGGAAGACAAGGTGAAACTGATATTCTTACCTTGCTACTTGACAGGCGATGATGGCATTATCAACAAGAGCTACTATGATGTAGTGTTGGGTAATGACCTCTGTATCTATCCTTCTTATTATGAGCCATGGGGATATACTCCATTGGAGGCTGTTGCGTTCAAGGTGCCTTGTATCACCACCGATTTGGCTGGTTTCGGTCTTTGGGCTAACTCAGAGAAGGGAAGTTACAGTGAGATAGAGGATGGTGTGAAGGTTATCAAGCGTACCGACTATAATTATTCTGAGGTAGCTGATGCTATCAAGGATACCGTAGCTAAGTACTCGGGATTCACCAAGACACAGGTGAACAAGTGTCGTAAAAATGCTGAGATTCTTTCAGAAAAAGCATTGTGGAAACACTTTATCGAGTATTACTATGATGCTTATGACTTTGCCCTGCGCAAGGCTGAAGTTCGTATGAAGAAATAATAATCACTCTCTCTTGATGGCGTAAGCCATAAAACAAATATTTGGATTCTGCAAGAATCGCTATGTTTGCAAGATAGAAAATATACATCTTAAAAATAAAACACAATGAAAATTAAGGCAGACTATGCTAATGCTCCTCAATGGAAGGAGACAACCATTAAATCAAGCCTTCCTAAGGAGTTGAAGTGCTTGGATGAGATCGCTCACAATATGTGGTGGGCATGGAATTATGAAGGTCGTGACTTGTTCAAGAGTCTTGATCCAGACTTGTACGAGAAGTGTAATGCTAACCCTGTATTGCTCTTGGAGCGCTTGAGCTACGACCGCAAGGAGGCTATTGTTAAGGACAAGGAGACAATGGCTAAGGTTAAAAACGTCTATAAGATGTTCCGCGAGTACATGGATGTGAAGCCTAATGCTAAGCGCCCTTCAGTTGCTTACTTCTGCATGGAGTATGGTATTAACCAGGTGGTTAAAATCTACTCTGGTGGTCTTGGTATGCTTGCTGGTGACTACTTGAAGGAGGCTTCTGACAGCAACGTGGATATGTGTGCTGTTGGTTTCCTCTACAGATATGGTTATTTCAAGCAGTCTTTGAGTATGGATGGTCAGCAGATTGCTAACTATGATGCTCAGAACTTCAACTCTCTCCCTATCGAGCGAGTATATGATGAGAATGGTAACCCATTGGTAGTTGATGTGCCTTACACAAACTATCAGGTACATGCATACGTATGGCAGATGAATGTAGGTCGTATCAAGTTGTATCTCCTGGATACAGATAATGATATGAACTCAGAGTTCGACCGTCCTATCACTCACTCTCTCTACGGTGGTGACTGGGAGAACCGTTTGAAGCAGGAGATTCTGCTCGGTATCGGTGGTATGCTCGCATTGAAGAAGATGGGTATCAAGAAGAATATCTATCACTGCAATGAAGGTCATGCAGCTCTTTGCAACTTGCAGCGTCTCTGCGACTATATCGAGGAGGATGGCTTGAACTTCAACCAGGCTCTCGAGTTGGTTCGCGCTTCTTCTCTCTATACTGTTCACACTCCAGTGCCAGCTGGTCATGACTATTTCGACGAGGCTCTCTTCGGCAAGTACATGGGTGGCTATCCACAGCGCCTTGGCATCTCTTGGGATGAGTTCATCGGTATGGGTCGTGAAAATCCAGACGATCACAACGAGCGTTTCTGTCTCTCTACATTCGCATGCAACACTTGCCAGGAGGTTAACGGTGTAAGTAAACTTCACGGTTGGGTAAGCCAGCAAATGTTCTCTAACATCTGGAAGGGCTACTTCCCAGAGGAAAACCACGTAGGTTATGTAACCAATGGTGTTCACTTCCCAACTTGGACTGCAACAGAGTGGCGTAAGCTCTACGATACATATTTCGATAAGAACTTCATGAACGACCAGAGCAACGAGGAAATCTGGCATGCCATCTACAATGTTTCAGATGCTGAAATCTGGAATACCCGTATGACATTGAAGAAGAAGCTCGTAGCTTATATCCGTGAGAAGTTCACCCAGACATGGTTGAAGAACCAGGGTGATCCTGCTCGTGTAGTATCTTTGCTCGAGCGTATCAACCCTAACGCTTTGATGATTGGTTTCTGCCGTCGTTTCGCTACATACAAGCGTGCTCACCTGCTCTTCACCGACTTGGAACGCTTGTCTAAGATCGTTAACGATCCTGAGCACCCAGTATTGTTCTTCTTCTCAGGTAAGGCTCACCCAGCTGATGGTGCAGGTCAGGGCTTGATCAAGAAGATTTTCGAGATCAGTCAGCGTCCTGAGTTCCTCGGCAAGATTATCTTCCTCGAGGACTACGATATGACTTTGGCTCGCCGTCTGGTTTCAGGTGTTGATATCTGGATGAATACTCCTACACGTCCATTGGAGGCTTCTGGTACATCTGGCGAGAAGGCTGAGATGAATGGTGTTGTCAATCTCTCTGTACTTGATGGTTGGTGGGTAGAAGGTTACCGCGAGGGTGCTGGTTGGGCTCTTCCTGAGAAGCGTACATACCAGAACCAGGGTTACCAGGATCAGCTTGATGCTGCTACTATCTACAACCTCTTGGAGAACGACATCATCCCTATGTATTACAACAAGAATAAGGAAGGCTTCAGCAAGGAGTGGATCCAGGTAGTAAAGAACTCTATTGCTACTATCGCTCCTCACTATACAATGAAGCGCCAGTTGGATGACTACTATGATAAGTTCTACAATAAGGAGGCTGCCCGCTTCAAGAAGTTGAGCGCTAACGACAATGCACTTGCTAAGGAGATTGCACTCTGGAAGGAGAGCGTTGCAGAGCGTTGGGATGGTATCCACGTTGTATCTAAGGACGACTGCATGCTGATGGCTGCTGAGACAGGTCAGAAGATCAAGGTTCAGTATGTTATCGATGAGCAGGGCTTGAACGATGCAGTAGGTTTGGAACTTGTTGTATTGAAGGAGCAACCAGAGGATGGCAAGCAGATTTATGCTGTTTATCCATTCAAGATGGTTGGTCACGAGGGTAACAACTTTACATTCGAGGCTGAGGTTGAGCCAATCAATGCTGGTTCATTCAAGACAGGCGTACGTATGTATCCTAAGAATGATAAGTTGCCACACCGTCAGGACTTCTGCTACGTGAAGTGGTTGAACTAATATAATAGCGACATTGTTACATTATAAATATATGAATCCTGTATCTCTTTTGGGGATACAGGATTTTTTTGTTTGAAATCGAACAATGAACAGTGTTATTGTAGTTGTGGAAAGTGAATTGTGAAAAGTGAATTGTGAAAAGTGAATGTAGATTAGAAACTGGGGAAGAATGGAATCATAAAAAAGGAGTCTTCCTTTTTAAAAGAAAGACTCCTTGTAAACTTGTATGATGATATTTCCTTATACCAGATACTGGGAAGAGATACTCTCGTTATCCTCAACACGGCGAATGGTTTCTGCAAACATATCTGCAATAGAAATCTGCTTAACCTTTGCGCAACGCTTGGTGTAAGGGATGGAATCAGTGAATACTATCTCCTCAAGAGCTGAATCCTGAACACGCTCAGATGCAGGACCACTCATCACGCAGTGAGATGCACATGCACGGACAGTCTTTGCACCAGCCTGCTTCATGATGTCGGCAGCCTTAGTGATAGTACCGGCTGTATCGACCATATCATCAATGATGACAACATTCTTGTCTTTTACATCACCGATAATCTGCATGCTTGCTACTACATTGGCGCGAGCACGGGTCTTGTTGCAGAGCACGAGAGGGCAGCCGAAGTACTTAGCATAAGTGTTGGCACGCTTAGAACCACCAACGTCTGGAGAAGCAATGACCATATCCTTGAGGCGTAAGCTCTGCAGGTATGGCAAAATAACGCCAGATGCATAGAGGTGATCTACAGGAACATCAAAGAAGCCCTGAATCTGGTCGGCATGGAGATCCATGGTGATGAGACGGTCGATACCGGCAACGCTGAGCAAGTCGGCTACCAGTTTAGCGCCGATGCTGACACGTGGTTTGTCCTTGCGATCCTGACGGGCCCATCCGAAGTAAGGAACAACAGCAATAATATTGCGGGCAGAAGCACGCTTTGCTGCGTCGATCATCAGGAGCAACTCCATCAAGTTGTCTGAATTAGGGAATGTGCTCTGTACGAGGAAAACATCGCGTCCGCGGATAGACTCCTCGAAAGATACGCCAAATTCACCATCAGAGAACTTGGTTACAACCAAATTACCCAGTGGGCAACCTAAACTAGCGCAGATTTTTTCTGCAAGGTATCTCGAGTTAGTACCAGAGAATACCAAAAAAGAGTTCTTGTCACTCATTTCTATTAGTGTTTATGTGTATTAATAGTTATTTTTATCTGTTTTCATGTAGGGGGATGAATCTTTTTTCGGGAACCTCAGTATTAGCTGATAGCCTTTCTCAATTTCTCGAAGTGAAGAATCAGCTCTTTGAAATCGCGCTCGTTGTGAATGTCGAAACGGTTCCAGAGATCTCCACAGATTACTACTCCTCCAAATCCGAGTTCCTTGGCTATCTTGAGATTTTCCAGACTCATGCCTCCCAAGGCGTATACCTTCTTGTCTATGAGTCCTGCCTTGGCTGCATTCTCAAGCTGCTGCAGATTGAAGGAAGACCTTTCATCTTTAAACTCAATACAGTCGAAGATGTTTTTCAGAAACACATAGTTTGATTTCTTCTTCATCTCTTTCAGCATCGAGAGATCTGTGCAGGTGCGACTGAACTTGCCTTTGTATCCATCCGGTACCGGTGCTAGCGGATCGTCTATATGGATTCCTGCTAAATCATACTCCTGTTTGAGGTAATAATGATCATGAACAGTAATCTTGCGAAGATAGTCTTCAGGCAGTAACGTGAGCAGTCGCTCAGCATACATTGGTGACGAACCTGGCTTGAAAAGATGCAGGTTGTCCATGCCCTCGTCGAACAGCGAGGATAGTATTTTATCTTCTTCCACAAAGAATGTGGACTTGGTCATTATCGCTAATTTCATCGTCAAAATGATTTTTATGATGCAAAAGTATTAAAAAAAACGCAAACTAGCAATTATATTCGGGATAAAAAGCTATCTTTGCACCATAAAATTAATATTTATCAAGTTATGCAAGTAAATTTAGCGAATTTTAATGAGATTCATCGACCAATTTACGTTTTAGAGGAAGAACGTTTGCGACACAATCTGTCGCTCATCAAGAGTGTGGCTGAGCGTGCCGATATGGAAATTATTCTAGCTTTTAAGGCTTATGCTCTTTGGAAGACATTTCCGATTTTCAGAGAGTATATTTCTTCGACCACGGCCAGCTCTCTTAGCGAGGCAAAACTGGCGTATCATGAATTCGGCAGTAAGGCGCATACTTTTTCTCCGGCTTATACCGATTATGAGATTGATGAGATAGCTCAATGCTCAAGCCATCTTACTTTCAACTCGCTTACGCAATATGAGCGATATCATGAACGGGTTCGTAGGGCAAATTCTGACATCAGACTGGGATTGAGAGTAAATCCGGAATATTCTGAAGTCGGAACATTGCTGTATAATCCGTGTGCACCTGGAACCCGGTTCGGTGTATCGGCAGATAAATTGCCTCAAACTTTGCCTTCAGATATAGAAGGATTCCATTGTCATTGTCACTGCGAGAGTGGGGCGGATGTCTTTGAACGTACGTTAGCTCATATCGAAGAGAAATTCTCTCCTTGGTTTCCGCAGCTGAAATGGATCAATTTCGGTGGAGGTCATCTGATGACCAGGAAGGATTATGATGTGGAACACCTTATTAATATAATAAAGGGATTTCATCAGCGTTATCCTCATCTTAAAATTATCATGGAACCTGGTAGTGCCTTTGGGTGGCAGACCGGGCCGCTTGTAACTCAAGTAGTAGATGTGGTTAAAGATAAAGGTATCAGGACAGCTATCATAAATGCCAGTTTTACCTGTCATATGCCCGACTGTCTGGAGATGCCGTATATGCCAGCTGTCAGAAATGCAGAAACCCTGGAGGTTGATGATCCGACGAAGGCTCCTGAGGGCGCACATATATATAGAATAGGTGGCAACAGTTGTCTGAGTGGAGATTTTATGGGCTTCTGGAAATTTGACCATGAATTGCAAATAGGCGAGAATGTTATTTTCGAAGATATGCTGCATTACACTACGGTAAAGACAAATACCTTTAATGGAATCACTCATCCATCAATAGGAATCGTACATTTAGATGGAAAATTGGAAACTCTAAGAGATTTCAGCTACGAAGATTATCGCAGTAGGATGGATTAGTATAATTTCTATTTTCCCGATTTTTCTGCCGGATGAGTTTAAAAATCGGCAAAATAAGGCTTAAAATGTGTGTTTTGCTCACTAAAAAGGGCAAAATGCACATTTTTTTTCAAAAAAATCGAAGAAAAGTTTGGTAATTCAGAAAAAAGTAGTACCTTTGCACTCGCATTCAGAGGAACGCTCCTAAGTAATAGGAAAAACTGCGGAAATAGCTCAGTTGGTAGAGCACAACCTTGCCAAGGTTGGGGTCGCGGGTCCGAGTCCCGTTTTCCGCTCATTTTTTTTGAAACAACATCAAGTTTTATCTTGGTTAGATAATTGATGACAATATACTTGGAGAGGTGGCGGAATTGGTAGACGCGCTACTTTGAGGGGGTAGTGACAATTGTGTCGTGGGAGTTCGAGTCTCCTCCTCTTCACTGGTATTGTTATCTTACAAGCGGAAATAGCTCAGTTGGTAGAGCACAACCTTGCCAAGGTTGGGGTCGCGGGTCCGAGTCCCGTTTTCCGCTCGATCATTTTTGTATTAAACCAAGATAGGTTTAAGTTTAGGGCCCAAGTGGCGGAATTGGTAGACGCGCACGTTTCAGGTGCGTGTGTTTCACAACGTGCAGGTTCGAGTCCTGTCTTGGGCACAATGTTTAAATTAGCTTAGTGTTGGAGAGGTGGCGGAATTGGTAGACGCGCTACTTTGAGGGGGTAGTGACAATTGTGTCGTGGGAGTTCGAGTCTCCTCCTCTTCACTGGTATTGTTATCTTACAAGCGGAAATAGCTCAGTTGGTAGAGCACAACCTTGCCAAGGTTGGGGTCGCGGGTCCGAGTCCCGTTTTCCGCTCTTTTTTTGAACTCGAGAAACATACCCATTTATGAATTTATATTTAAGATATTTTGATCAGGAGACATTAGTTACTAGTGTTGATGATGCTATTGGTTTTTTAAAGAGTATTCCTGAGATTGAGATGGATGCAGAGCTAGAGGCAGATGTTCGTGAATATGCCGCTAGCGATTTGACGTATCCAAAAAGATATAAGGTACGCCCACGTGTTTATTTTATTGTGATAAAGACTACGGCGCAAACTATGCAGGATTTTAAGGATAAGAAAGCATTGCGTACTCCTACTCCTGCAGAGAGAATGGAGAATCCTGTTGTTGCCAGTTTGGCTCAAGAGGCTCCAGGCTGGTATGAAGGATCACTTGATTTCAAGCGTGTTGTGATGGTACCGGCTACAGGAAAGTTTGAGTACCGTGATACTCATTTCGTTGCGGATGTTAAAGCTGAATCAGGTTTGGATTGTTACAATCGCATCGTAGAATATCTGCGCGATTGTGTAGATTCACGCAGCCAGTTCCCATCTGCAAAAGGTAAGAATTTCCATTTCCGCTATCTGGGAATGTGGAAATAAAATATTCAGAAATTAAAAGATTCGTGTCATGAACAAGGTTATGCTAATTGGTAATGTAGGTAAAGATCCTGACATTCATTATTTCGAAGCAGATCAGGCAGTAGCTCAGGTCTCTCTCGCAACTACAGAGAAAGGATATACTTTGCCTAATGGTACCCAAGTGCCAGACCATACAGATTGGCACAATCTTGTTTTTTATCGTGGGCTTGCAAAGGTAGTAGAGAAGTATGTACATAAGGGTGACCGCCTTTATGTGGAAGGAAGAATCCGCTACCGCTCCTATGATGACAAGCAGGGTAGAAGACAATATATTACAGAAATCTATGTAGATAATATGGAGATGTTGAGTACTCGCCCTGCTACTAGAGAACAATAATTATTAATTTTTAGCTCAGAAATTGGATATATCCACCATAACTGATGCCTTCGGTGATGTGATGCTGATGCAGCCTTCCGCCGGGGTTATTGTAGCTGCTGTACTTGCAGCTATATTGTTAGGCATGTCTGCTTTTGCCAGTGGTTCCGAAATTGCTTTTTTCAGTTTATCACCAACTGATGTTGCGGAACTTGAGGATGAAAAGACCGATGCCGATAAGAAAATACAGATGTTGCGTGATGATTCTGAACGTACGTTGGCTACCATTTTGATAACCAATAATTTTGTGAATGTCACAATCATCATGCTCCTTAATTATGTATTCGCAGGAATCGTAGAGTTTGGTCCTAAAGCTTATTGGCTTCAGTTCCTGATTATTACGGTTATTCTTACTTTCTTGCTTTTGCTTTTTGGTGAGATTATGCCGAAAGTGTATGCCCGCCAGGATCCTCTGAAGTTCTGTCGCCGGTGCGTAGGGGGAATTCTGTTTGCCAGAAAGTTGTTTTGGCCTTTAGAAACTATCTTGCTGAAAAGTGGAATTCTTGCAGAAAAGATTATACAGAAGGAAAATCATGTGCTGAGTGTTGATGACTTGGAACAGGCTCTGGAACTGACTGATAAGAATGATATCAAGGACGAGCAGAGCATGCTGAAGGGTATCATCCGCTTTGGCGATGAAACAGCCAAGGAGGTGATGACCAGCCGACAGAATATTGTTGACCTGGATATCCGTAGTTCTTATCCAGAAGTATTAAAGTGCATTGAAGAGAATAATTACAGTCGTATTCCTGTTTATCAGGATAATACAGATAATATTCGTGGTGTACTGTATATCAAGGACTTATTGCCTCATCTTACGAAGTCTTCCAACTTCCGTTGGCAGAGCCTGATTCGTCCTCCTTACTTTGTTCCTGAAACCAAGAAGATAGATGATCTGCTTCGCGAGTTCCAGGACAACAAGGTTCATATCGCCATTGTGGTAGATGAGTTCGGAGGAACATCGGGTATTGTTACTCTCGAAGATATTCTGGAGGAAATTGTAGGTGAAATCAATGATGAATATGATGAGGAGGAGAAGTTCTACTCGAAATTAAATTACAATACCTTTGTTTTTGAAGGTAAAACGCTTCTTTCTGATTTCTGCAAAATCCTGAATGTAGATGACGAAGAGTTCGAGGAGGTTGAAGGTGATGCTGATTCTCTGGCTGGTTTGCTCTTGGAAATCAAAGGCGATTTCCCAAGTATGCACGAGAAGATAGATTATAAGAACTATACTTTCGAGGTTATGCAGATAGAGGAGCGTCGCATCAGCAAGATTAAGGTGACGGTACATCCTTTGAAAGATAACGTGGAGGATTCTTCAAAGTAATCATCAGTATTCATCAATATCAGAATATAAAAAATATGGCAGTTGTCAATATACGAGAAGTTTATCCGGGAGTGAGTCTTGGTTTATGGCAGATGGATGAAACTGTAGAACAGTTGTTCGGGCAGTATCCTCATCTGCAGGCTTACCGCTCTCAGTTGGAAGAGAAATATAAGAACGATGGCAGGAAACTGGAGTTTCTTGCCATTCGTGCATTAATGTATGAGATGCTCAAGACGAACGGGGCTTCCAAGGGCTTGCTTTCTCATGCGGGTGACATTACCCACAACGAGGCTGGAAAGCCATTGTTCCGTGGTTATCATATCAGCGTTTCGCATACCAAGGGTTATGCTGCGCTTATCCTTTCCAAAAATCAGGAAGTGGCGGTGGATATCGAATACTTCAGCGATAGGGTAGAGCGCATCGCATCCAAATTCCTGCGCAAGGATGAGAAGGCGGAAGATTTGGATGCCAAGCTGGTGCATTGGTGTGCCAAGGAAACGATCTTCAAGTTATTCTCAGAGGAAAACCTGATGTTTGAGGATATGCGGGTAAAGCCGTTTGATACGATGGCAGACTGGTCGTGTGATGTGGAGAATCTCAAGAGCAGAAAGATTGCGCATGTAGATTTCGAGTTAACCATGGAATTTGTATTGACTTATGCTGCGCTGTAATAGCCTGTCCATCTTCCTGGCATTCAGTCTATTGGCTGGAGCACAGGATTGGAAAGTAGTGAGAGAGAATCCTCAGAAAGCTTTTCCGAAAACCGTGGCTGCGGGCAACTACAGTGGCATTGCTCATCTGCATGATGATATCTATGCGGTGGTAAGCGACAAGTCGGATAGTGCCCTGTACTTCAACTTCCGGATTCAGGTGAATCCCAAGACCGGTGAATTGGAACAGGTAGAGAACCTTGGGTTTACCGAGAGAACAGATGGAACGCTGAACGACGGAAAGTTTTGGCAGGGGCAGGAGAAAGGCTTTGACCATGAAGCCATCGTGAAGGCTTCTGATTCTACCTTGGTGATAGCAAGCGAAGGATATTGCCGTTTAAAGGAGTATCCTGTTCTGCCTACTTCGGCTAATGCTCCCAAGATTAGCTATCAGCAGAACCTTTGGGAGAGCAGATGGCCTTCTTCTGATTTTTATCCAAATTATAATTTTGAGTCCCTAGCTTTTGATTCCGTCCGGCAGTATCTCTGGACGATTTCTGAGAGCACGCTCCGCAAAGACGGACAGCCTGCTACTCCTCAAAACGGATTGGCCAACCAGCTTCGTTTGATGAGGTATGATTGGGGAAAGATAAAGGAAAATCGTAACAAGGAAAATAATGGCAAGGAAGACTGTAGCGAGCAAGAGAGTAGCAAGAAAGCCTCTCGTTACATGACAGCCTATGCCTATCAGATGGATCAACCTTCTACCCATAAGAAAGCAGATATCTATGTGATGGGTGTGAGTGAGCTTTGTGCCTTGCCCGATGGACAGCTTCTGGTTCTGGAGCGTGAGGCATTTATTCCGAAGATTAAGATTGGGGCTTTCTGCAAGTGTAAACTCTATCAGATTAATCCTTTGAATTCTGAGGAGTTTGCTTTGAAAGAGAAGTTTTCATCAGATACTCCTTTCTTGAAGAAGAGATTGCTCGCGGAATGGAAAACCGGCTTGTCACTTTCCAAGCGTTCCTTTGCCAATTACGAAGGTATGTGTCTGGGACCCAAGTTGAAAGATGGTTCCCAGGTTGTCATTCTGCTGTCTGATTCGCAGGATCAATATGCTGGAGTATTGAAAGACTGGTTCAAGACGATTGTCATCAGAAAGGAATAAAGTTGTTATGTTGTAATCTTCAATCTCGTCCATAACCATCTAGGAATGAGTCGCCAGAGGAAGACGAGGATATCATATCTCCAGTCTATTACCTTAACTTCCTTTCCGTTTTCGATGGCACTTACGATATGCTTCGCCACATCTTCCGGTTTGAGTTGCAGCGGATAGCTGCTGCCTGCGATAAGGTCGGTCTTTACGAAGCCTGGTCGGATATCTGTGATGGCGATAGGGAGATGACGCATCCGTGCCTGCTGCGACAGGCATTCCAGATAATGGTTCTGGAATCGCTTGGTGGCAGAGTAGGCTGGGGCGGCACCGAGACCTTTGGTTCCGGCAATGGAAGAGATGCAGGCAATGCGGGCTTTTGAATTGTTCTGATGATGAGTAGCAAACCAGTTGAATGCCGTATCTACCATTCTTGTGAATCCTAAGCCGTTGGTTTCCACAGTCTTCAACTCCTTTTCTATATCCAGCGTATTATTCTGCCAGCCGATGCCGGAACTATGGAAGTAGAGGTCCATGCCTCCCAACTTATCGATGAGTTCGAGAAGTTGGGCAGGAGCATTGGGAGAAGTCACGTCTATTTGCTGGTAGCAGGTAATGCCGCCCTGCGAAATCAGAGCCTGCAATCTTTCAATTCTTCTTCCGGCAATTCCTACCTGCCATCCTTTTGCAGCATGCAGTTTTGCCACTTCCATTCCGATGCCCGATGTGGCACCCATTACAATTGCTTTCTTTGCCATATAGTCCTATTATATAAGGTGAAATCTTGATAGTTCTATTTATATAAGGTGAAGTTTGGTCTATATTTATCTAAATATCTAAATCGCTTTTACTCTTCAGCAAGTCTTCCGCCTTCTTCACGCTTCCTGCTTTCAGAATCAGCTGTTTCACTTCTTCGTAGTCCGTATATTGCGGATTGCGTTCCATGAAGATGCGGCAGGCGCGGTCGATGAGTTTATGATTGATAAGCTTGGCGTTCACCATCTTGTTGCCTTCCACCCGTCCTTGTCTTATCTGAAGGGAAGTGCTGATCATGTCCAGAATCATCTTTTGCGATGATCCTGCTTTCATGCGGGTACTTCCCGTCACGAATTCCGGCCCCGTGATGACCTCTACAGGATAATCTGCAGCCTGGGCGATAGGAGCGTGGGGATTGTTGACGATGCAACCCGTAGGAATACCTGCCTCCTTGCAATGCTGCAAGATGGAAAGCACGAAGGGAGTAGTGCCGCTTGCCGAGAAACCCAGCACGAAATCCTGCTCTGAGATATGCTTGTCGCAGAGCTGGTGCCAACCATTCTCCAGGTCGTCTTCTCTGGATTCCCTGGTTTGCGTAAGGCAGCCGATGCCTCCGGGGAAGATGGCTTGTATCTGTGAACCGTCGATGCCATAGGTGTTCTGCACTTCGATAGTATCGAGCGTAGCCAGTCTTCCACCCGTTCCGCAACCGGCATAGAAGAGTCTTCCGCCCTTCTTCAGCTGCCCTTCGATAGCAGAAATCAGTTGGTTAATGGCAGGCAATGCTTGTTCTATTGCCAGAGCCACCTTCTTGTTTTCTGCATTGATATGAGCGGTGAGTTCATCCACGCTCATCTTTTCCAGATGTTCGTAGAGCGAGCTCTGCTCTGTTATTCTCTTTTCTTCTTTATTTGGCATATTACTTTATCTTTAGGGGGTAGATTTAATGTAATGAAGCCTAGATGGTCGCGGAGGCTATGGCTTGCAGTCATCTAGAGAGTTCTATCATGATGAGACCTATCATCCGCTGGGCTCCTATTCTTCAGCCAGGAAATAAACTGGCGCATTTCGGGAACCTTCTTTTATCAGAAATCCGGATTTTTCCAGTTTCTTCAGCCAGTTGAGTGCAGTCTGTTTGCGTATATGAAATTCCGCTTCCAGTACTTTTCTGTTAATGGAACGGTTATGCTTCAGATACTCTCTTATTTTCTCCTTCAATGCATCTTCAGAGAAAGGGTAGGAGCGGGAAGTATATTGTGATTTCTCGAAATGGGTATTATATTTCACCTGTTTCAACAGGTCTGCATTGGGGCGAAACTTGATGCCTCTTACGCTTACATATTCAGCTCTCACTTTATTGTCGGGTTTCAGGTCATCCATATCCAGATCTACCGAGAGCGAGAGATAACCTATTTCCGGAATGTTGACACGTCTTCCATCCTGCAGGTCTTCTTCTATGATATCACGCAGTTTCATGAGTACGGACGAAACTTCTCCTTCTCCCAGACTGCTATGTCTGGCGATTCGGCTGATCATCTCCTTGTCAGTCATAGCTGTTTGTTCAAAGATATGGGCGAATCGGCGAGTCTCTTCATTTCCTCCTGCATTGGGAAGATAATGGATTTCATATTTTATAGCCATCGTATTCTTCTTTCTGTTTAGCGATACAAAGGTAATCTTTTATTCTTAAACTACCAAATAAAAATGGCACTAATATGGATGAGCGGTTTGATTGATACGAATGAGCGGTGCTATTGATGTGGGTTAGAACTGCTTATCAATAGGAATAAGCATCGTAAGAAGCTTTTATAAGTTGTCGTAAGAAGTAGGATAAGTTGTTGGAACAGTAAGTATATGTTGCTGGGAAAGTCTCTTCCGTCAGTCGCACAACAGCTGTTGTGCGCTTGCATATCAGCTGTTATGCGCTTGCACAACACGTGTTGTGCGAGCGTAAAACAGTTGTTGTGCAGTAAAATTTGTAACTCCCTTTATCATATTGCAATTCCTTCCTTATTTCGTGATGAAATAATAAGGTGTATTTAGGCGTTGTGAGAGCTGTTTGCTGGTATCTAAAGAAGAAAAAGGTAAGGTTTAATAGAAGTTTTTCGAAGAAAGGTGCGCTCGTTTCAATAATTTGTTGTATCTTTGCAATTGGATTTGGCTACTGCCATTTCCAAGATATCGTTGGTAAACAAAAGCATTCGCTATTATTTCGCGTTCAGCCAAAAGCCTCGGAAACTTATTGGAAATAACGTAACAAGGAATAATTGTGATAAGGTATTCGGTATGGGATGCCTTAGTCTACATATGTATTAGCAATGCACCATCGCTATAGGCGTGGTGTATTCTTATTATGTAGACTGAGGTTTCCATTCCGAGGCTGCCTCATAGCTGAACGCAATAAGAGCATCACGCCCTTTTTGCGTCTTGGCGTGATTGATAGTTAGTGCTTGTAACTCATTAATTATCAATTAAAATATTATGGCAAAAAGAACCATAGATAAAGCTAAGGCAGCTAAAAAAGATGAATTCTACACGCAGCTAGAAGACATCAATAATGAACTCCGTCATTACCGTGAACATTTTCGTGGTAAGACAGTATTATGCAATTGTGATGATCCTCGTGTAAGTAACTTTTTTACTTATTTCGCATACAACTTTGAGTTTCTTGGTTTGAAGAAACTTATCACTACTTGCTATAAAAATCAAGATATGGATTTGTTCAGTATGAATAAAAGTGAGCAAGCAGTATATCTTGTTTATGAAGGTGACAAAAATGGAAATCATATTCCTGATGCGGAAGAAATTGGAGTGAAGCCATTAAAGGGTGATGGTGATTTCCGCAGTAAAGAGTGTATTGAACTTCTGAAAGAAGCAGATATTGTAGTAACTAATCCCCCTTTTTCTTTGTTTCGTGAGTATGTGGCTCAATTGATGGAATATGATAAGAAATTCTTGATTATAGGGAATAAAAATGCTCTTACTTATAAAGAGATTTTTCCATTGATCCAAGAAAATAAACTATGGACTGGGTATAGGGGCTTTTCTGGTGGAATGTGGTTTAAAGCTAATTATGAAGGTAAAACGGAAAAAATTATCCATGGTGAAAAGATAATAAATGTCCCTTCTATTTGGTATACAAATTTAGATATTCAAAAACGTCATGAAGATTTAATCCTCTATAAGACATATTCGCCTAACGCTTACCCGAAATACATCAATTATGATGCTATTGAGGTGTCAAAGACAGAACTGATACCATATGATTATGATGGAGTTATGGGAGTGCCTATTACTTTTATGGATAAGTATAATCCTGAACAGTTCGAAATTATAGGCATAGGTAATGGAGGTGAATTGGGGGTAGAGTGTGGTGTAAGTGCTAACCTTACTGTCGAACAATGTGCAGCTTTATTTCGTGAAGATAAAAGTTTTCGCAAAGGTAAGTTGTGCTATCGCAATGAAACAGGAAAATTAGTTGGTTGTTATGCCAGAATATTAATCAAGAAAAAATAAGAGTCAATTATGGATATAAAACCAAAACAAATAGCAGTTCGTGACCTTATAGCAGGTTATACGAATGATCCCAATCATGGTGTTTATGGTTATCATGGTAAGTTGAATATTCGCCCACCTTATCAGCGTGAGTTTCGTTATGAACTCAAACAACAGCAAGCTGTGATAGAGACAATCCTCAAAGGATACCCTCTTAATATCATGTATTGGAGTGTTGTGGATGATGGAAGTTATGAAATGATAGATGGGCAGCAACGTACTCTGTCCATTTGCGAATATTATCTACATGGTTTCAATATCGTTGATAAAGACCGTCCAGTTCTTTACTTTGACAATCTTACGGAAAAAGAGAAAAAGGATTTTCTTGACTATGAATTGACTGTATATTTCTGTACTGGCACAGACAAGGAAAAACTTGATTGGTTTCGTGTGATTAATATAGCTGGAGAACGTTTGCTTGACCAAGAGTTGCGTAATGCAGTGTATGTTGGTCCTTTTGTAACAGATGCTCGTCGCTATTTCAGTAAAAATGGTTGTGCGGCTTATAAGGTCGGTGGTGATTATATGACTGGCAAACTGGAGGAACAAGCGTATCTTGAGACAATACTAAAATGGGCAGCTCGTCATGATGGAATACAAGATTCAGCCCCAATTGATAAGTATATGGCGATTCATCAATACGATCCAAACGCCAATCAGCTTTGGGCTTATTATATGCAGGTGATCACTTGGGTGAAAACAACTTTCAAGAAATACCGAAAAGAAATGAAAGGCTTAGACTGGGGTGCTATGTTTGATGAGTTTGGAAGCAACATATATGATACGGAGCAACTAGAGTCCGAAATTCATCGACTGATGGAGGATGATGAAATAATGAAGAAAGCAGGCATCTATCATTATGTGCTGAGTGGTGATTTGCGCGATTTAAGTTTCCGTACTTTTGATAAGAAACAGAAACGTGAGGCTTATGAGCGACAAAAAGGAATCTGTGCCCATTGTGGTAAACCTTTTAAGTTAGAAGAAATGGAAGCAGACCACATTACTCCATGGTGTGAAGGTGGAACGACTGTTGCCGAGAATTGTCAAATGCTTTGTCGTACTTGTAATAGAATAAAAGGAGGAAAATAAATGATGGATTTGAGCTTTTATAACAATGGACATAAAGAGGTATTTTATGAAAAAGGTCTGATGGAAAGACCAATACGTCGGAAACGATAAAAGAACCTAAGCACCCTTCAGTAGTGGTATCTGTAATACGAGTTGCTCATCGAACAACTGAAGGGTGTTTTTGCAATCACATTAATTGCTTTTTAGCCATTTCTGACACTAAATCTATTAGTTCCTTAGCTGGCTCGACCAATGGAAGTACCTCTGTTTCCAGATCAAGAATATGACGGTCTTCATAGTCGCCAGTTAATCGTAAGGAGAAAAGCTGATTGAAAGTCTTGCCATACTTTTTGTCAATGATGTTGTTTCTCAAAAAGACTTTTCCAAACATTTGGATTACGCCATTATGAGTGCTAGCTTCATACTTGTAAGAAATGAGTAAAGCAGAAACAGCATAGTAAGCAGCATAGTATAAACGATTGGCTGCAGTTTCGACATAACTATTTTCTATGGAGCCAATAGCTTCATTATATGTTCGATATGCTTTTTCTAGTCTATATTTTACAATTTCGGTTCTGTCAGTGTCTGTAAGTTGTCCCTTTATCATATTGCAATTCCTTCCTTATTTACGTTATGATTGAATAAGGTATAATGGTTCTCCTCCCATTCTTTTTGGGAGAAGAGTACAGGGTTGATGATTTCATCAATATCCCAGCCTAATTCTCTTAGTGGATAAGAATACTTATCGTAATCTTGAAGCGTAACTTTTGGTTTGTCTAGAAGAATCAATACATCCCAATCACTTCCTTCATGTTCTGTACCTCTAGCGCGGGAACCAAACAAAATGGCTTTTGCATGAGGATCAATCTCATGCAATCTATTGTGCATTGCTTCTATGATTTGTTTCTTCTCCATATCTATCAATATTAATATATATGCTGCAAAAATACGAGTTTTCTTTCTAATCACCAAATTTTAATAATAAAAGAATGCTAAAAGCGGTCTAATATCTTTTTTAAAAAATAAGCGTTTGATGATTTTTTCTTTCACGCACATGTTAACTTGTTGTGGCATAGTGGTTTGAGGGTGAAAGGAGAATAATGAAGAGAGAAAATGGTTGTTACGTGGAGGAGGATGATTGATAATGATGAGTGGGAGTAGCTGGCAGGTAAAGAAGGACGGAGAATACTCTTTTCGTATCGGCTGATTCAAGCAATCTATATAGCTGACTAGAGTCATTCATATAGCTGACCCAAGTCATCTATATGGATGACCCGGGTCAGCCGATGCTAGATAGTGTCTTTTGCTCCTGTTGGAAATATCAGCTTCTCCTATGAGTACTATCATATTCTCTGCTTATAAACTGCCTTCACCCTAAACTTGTTGATAGACAGCAGTTTAAAAGAATTGTGAAAGCAAAGAAGTCAAGAATATTTTAGTCCTCCGAAATGCGTTTGAAAAGACAAGAAAGCAAATGAAAGTAAATGCGCTAAGTGTCAATGCTTTAAGCGATAATTTGATTTTTCCGATGTTTGCTGAACTCACTCTTAACCCACATTGCAGCAGCCTTTAGTGAAAAACTTAAAGATTCCTAACGAAATCCTAGATTTTGGCAGTTTTCTGCCAATTTCCTAGCTGATTTTGTATAAAGAATCCTAATTTGCAGCGTATGTTCGGGAAAAACCCCGAAATGCTACACCCGCCCGTTTTGTCAGTTGAAAAATTGTGTGTACCTTTGCCCCCGAAATGTATATATCCAAGGCAAAGAAATATCGCGATCAGGGAGATGGTACGGCAATCGCATACGATTACTACCGTCTCACGAAGTCTTACATCGACAAAGATGGCAAGACTAAGCATCGTAGTGTCCTTTGCCTTGGAGAACTTCCCGGCTTTGACAAGGATGAACGTAACCGACTGGCAGCCATGCTTACCACTATGATTGAGGATGGACAAAGTGTGATGTGCGATAACAGAAAGCTCTACGAGGAAGCCATGTCTCAATATGTGAAGTACCGTGGCAGCAAGTATGCCCAGGAGAACGATCCTCGTCTCATCGCCGAGCGCAAGGCTCGCGAAGAAGAGGAGCGCAAGAAAGCAGTTGCCGTTAAGCTTGAAACGCTCACCCAGCATGAAGCTCGCATCATCGGTTGCGAGAACCTCTGTAACTCTACCATGCGTATGCTTGATATTCGTAAATACCTGACCTCTAGGGGGTGGAAGCGTGACCAGATAAACTTTGCCCTCATGCAGATTATCGCACGTGCCATCTATCCGTATTCAGAATTAAAGACAGTCCGCTATCTTCGTGAGAACACTGCACTTGCAGAGATGTTCGGCATCGAGGAGAAAATCCTTCTGTTTGACATCACAAACTCCTACTTTGAGGAGAAAATGGAGAACAGTGAACTCTGTCAGTATGGTCGTTCCAAGGAGAAAAGGGACGACTGTAAGATAGTGGTTCTTGCTGCAGTAGTAAACACAGAGGGATTACTCGTCCGCACAATGATATACGAGGGAAACCGCCATGATTCTACTACCGTTGAGGAAGTTGTAGGTACTTTGGCCAAGACAACCGCTCAAGATGCCAAACGTATCGTTGTGATGGATGCAGGCTTCTACTCCAAGTCGAATGTCAATTGGTTAAAAGCCAATGGATTCGACTACATTACCGTACTCCCTTCCGGCGATAGCAAGTTCGAGTCTACAAGTTCAGAAATCATCGACCATACCGATAACAAGGGACAGCAGATACGCCTGCAGATGGGTAAGGTTGACATGGATGGAGAATCCGTCAAGGCTCTCATGGTGGATAGTGACGCAAAGGGTGCCAAGGAACGCTCCATGTATGAGCAGGCATGCAAACGCTACGAGGAGGGATTGGAAGCAATCAAAAAGGGTATTCTTACCAAGGGCGGAACCAAGAAACGTGATGCCGTGAACAAGCGATTGGGCAAGTTCGACAAGCAATATGGAGCCATTCGCCTGTCATACAACGTTACCTTTACCTATGAGGGTACAGGAAAGAACGAGGTTGCTACTTCCATGACCTGGGAATGCAGAGAGGACAAGGCTGCTCAGAGAAGAAAGTTCCATGGAAAATATGTCTTGCTGACGAGCCTTGATGAAAGCCAGAAATTGAACATTTGGAAATTTTATAATGTAATCAGAACCGTAGAGGAGACTTTCCATGTGTTGAAGACAGACTTGGACATCCGTCCTGTCTATCATAAGAGCGACAATGGAATCAAGTCTCATCTCAACCTTGCCATACTGGCATATTGGGTGGTAAGCGTCACCAAGTATCGCCTGAAATTGAAGAAGCATGAGAATGTGAGATGGGATGAAATCATGCGCATTGCCAGCACACAGGTTGTGGTTACTGCAAAAGTTGAAACTGTAGATGGTTAGGTCATTAGTATAAGACAGAGCACAGAGGCAGAGAGTAAACTCTCCGCCATCTATGATTTGCTCTATATTAACCCCAAGCCGCTCGGGAAAAGAAAATCCATGCTACACCCAAATCAGACTTCAAAAAATCCGAATATTGGAAATCAGGGAGTTACATAACGGGTCACTGCAATGTGGGTTAAACTTGTTTCCGAGTGCAAAGGTAAAAGAAGGGGGCGAACAGGAGCAAGACTGGATGTGGTTCGCCCCCTTTGGGGACGCTTTCTTCCTACTATTGGTTGTCCGCAGGTTCCATGACCTTCGGTCATTCCACCAGCGGTTATTGAAAGTTGGCCCCCTTCGGGGACCGGAGGTTACTTGCGAAACTTGAATGATTTACAATTCCGACAACTCCGTAATTAGTGACGAAACAGAATCTTTTTTTGCAGAATAGATTTTAGTCTGATATTTTTTATCCAATTGGCATCTTTCAATAGCTAATTTCTTTTCATTATCAGCGAAAAAATAATCAGAAATACGCAACCCAATAGCAGCCCTATCTATGTCTATCACATCATTCGGAGTCTGACTTTTCCCGTTGACAGCCATATCTGCATTCAACGATGAACGAATATTCATTGATGGAATTTTTTCAAACCCATGTGTTTCTAATTCGCAAATTAATTTCTGAGCTAATCTTTTATCAAGTCTTTTATCACATAGTAGTTTTAATAACAAATCCACTTTATTAGGAATATTTATTTTACCACATTGCACACCTCGAACATTAACCACTCCCTTTCGGCATAGCTCTTTAAGACCTTCTATATATGCTCTGGTCTGTATTTTACATAGATAATCCAATGCTAAAGATTTATCTGGTTTACTAAGTTCTTGACCAGCTTTTTTCATGTTTTCTCTTAACCCATTTACATCTTTGAACAGTTCTTGATTATAAAAATGATTCTCTTTGTTGAACTTATGACCATTTGCATAAATGTCAAGTATTTCAATGTCTGCATAGTATGCTTTATGAAAATACATGGATTGTATTGGTTTAACGTTCCCCTGTCTTAGCAACATCATTATCTCCGTTGCTGCGATTTCTTCATATCCATAAAATGTAGTTCCTTTTGCAATCTCGCTGAAGAAATGATGTTGTTGCGCTATTTGTTTTGAATACTCTATACTTTCGTTGCCGTCTTCGCCCATATTGGAACGTCCTAGTGTTTCGTATAGGTGTTCAAGTGGCATAGGACAAGAAAGGATTCTATTGTTTACTTTTTCTATGATAATACTACGTAGCTGTCCCCACAAAGATGTAGGGACAGCATTATACATATTACTTACAGCAAATTGGTCAAGATATAATATTTTCTTTCTTTTCATTGTCTATCTATGTTTATGTAAGAGAAACTTCTCCATCTTTAACCTTGTCTATAGTAGCTTTTCTATGGTAACCATTCTTTGTGAATTCGTTAATCCATATCAGTCTCCTTGTGCCATCACCATAAGGTTGCAATCTGAAATGACCACTAACCTTAAAAGATTCATCATTACATATTTCAGTGTACCACTTACTGTCAAATCGATAGTAATCAAGTCCTGGTCCTGTGACATTCTGATTTTTCTTTTTCTTCTTAACCTCTTTTCTAACAGTGGTTGAAACCTTACCTAATTGCACTTCTGCCCATTGTCTTAAACACAAATAATCTAAGACCATATCTATGTAATCTCTGATATTTGCTTCCATACAACCATCAATAAGAGGTAGAACCATGCAGTCTAACTGATGTCCATTTCCCTTAATTCTATCTTTTGGTGACACACAAATGTAATATGTAGGTATCGACAAATATTTATTGATGTTGTCTTGGAATATCCATAAAGTAAGACAGCCATTCTTTATGCTATACACGACATAACACCCTTCTATAAAGTATGGGCTACGAACAATTCCATTCTCATTATCTAACTCTTGGAGAATATCAATATGAAATTGTGTAAATTTCATATAGGATTTATCCATCGTATCAATAAATGTCTTAGAGAAAACGACCAAATTACGGCAGTTTCCTTTTACTGTAGATAATTCTCTTATCGCATTCTCTCTGTCAGAATCAATTGCACTACCGATATTATTACACCAATTAAGAATGCTTTGTGGCAATTCTCTTTTATCAAGACAAAACAAGTATCTAAACAATGTAATGTCATTTATGTTTTTTATTTTCATAAACAAATACAATTTGTCAATTAACCCTTTTGATCCATCTATAGTCAGGACCTTTAGTTGTCCACTGAAATTGCCACATTGCACCGGACTTACTGCTTATCAAATAGTATTGATACATACTCGTCATCGGTTGTATTGTAAAAATGCTACTATTACCTGCTTCAAGAACTTCTTCATTAATTGAAACGCAAAGGAGGTTGTCTAAAGACTTGGTATCGTATTGCACTTGCCAAAGTCTTCCTGTAAAACTATCCAACATGATGAATGTCCACATATTTTGAGTAGCAAACATTTTGAATCTACCCTGCCATCTATCAGTTGAAGATGGATATGCTTTTGACCAGTAATTTATTGGTGCAGCAAACATGTAATCTGTTCCTTTTGTGCTAAATTGGACTTGCCAATTCTTTCCTGTAAAAGTATCAAGCATGATGAAAGTCCACATATTCTGTGTTTCATAAAGACAAAAGCGATTATCAGTTTCGCCACCATCTTCCATTGCATCACATATTTTCCAAGATTGACCGTCATCTTGCACCTGTAATACTTCTCCCGTAGCAGTATTCAAACGTAACTGGTTATGGTAGTTACGTGTTTGATACATTTTATAAGTTTGTGCAAATAGGCTGATCGGCATAAAGCACAAAAACAATAAAGCAGCAATTTTTCTCATATCGTTTCTGTTTTACGAAAAACTAAATGGAATTTGGATTATGCAATATTACCATCTTTCCTCCATTTATTCTTTTACGACAAAGATTATGTCGGCAAGACTTTCGTATATTATTTTATTAAATGTGAATTCAATTTTCTTTAGAGAATTTTCACTGAAGCTATCAAGGTATGTATTTACCTTAGGCTCAATTAACGAGAATGCTCTCTTCATCTTCCACGACTGATTCATGTCCGTAGAATCGACAAGAACAACAAACAGACGGTTTTCAGCACCGAACAAACGAGGACTTTGATTCTCATAAAGCCATTTCATCAGGTTTTCTGGATTATTACGAGCCTCATTTACAATCTGTTTTCTTGTAGCAGTAAGTTGAGATATAACTTCTTGATGTCCTTGATTTTCGATTTCTTCTTTTAAGAAATTATACTGTTCGGAATCAGAAAGATTTTTATCTGGTGTAATACCATATTTCTTAGCCTGACGCTTCAACCAAGTTAACTCAGTGTTGCCTAATGCTTCTTTTAACTTACCTTGCATATAAGCTCCAGGAAAATAGGTAACTTTCAAATCGATAGGGTTATTCTCAATAAAAAAGTCAACACTTTTGATTTCACCAACCGCAGACAACACACGTCTATGCTTCTTAAATATTGATTCAATAAGATAGGATGTCCAGTTGTTATACCAACTTGTTTGAACGAAATTCCAAGCATTTGTTGCAATAGCATCAGCCTTGCTGCGTAGTTCATCATAATCGCTGATTACTTTAATATATCTACGGACAAGATATTGGTCAAGAGAGTTTTCTTGATCTCCTCCCCATTCGTAGTTGTTTATCTGACGTAAACCACTTTTCAATTTTTCTTCATCCACACCCATCGTGTGATACCATTCATTGTTTCTGTCGCACAGATAAGTATCAAGCATAGTCTTGCCATTAGGTGTATTCTCCATTATTGAATACAACTCGGCAAACTGCTCGTTAATCTTTGTAGAAGTAAGCTCAATGCCATTTTTCTCAACAAATTGTTTAATCTGTTTTCCACGACATACGGCTCTAATCTTCAAGTACAACAAAGCACTTTCATTGTTGTTGAAAGCGTAAAGATTTTGTGCACGGAACTCTTTGTCCCATTTCTCAAAGTTTGTCATATTGAATATTTTTATATTTTACTTTTGTTTTATACTCCAATTTCCTTCCTTGTCCAGTTGAAAACGATTATTCAGAACTGTAAACACATCGACATTGCCTATTATAATCATATTTCGCAAAATCCATTCCATTATAGCCATCATTATAGCATTTGTGTCGGTAGTCCCCTTCTTGATCGTTTCAGTTATGAACTCAGTTATAATTTTTATAAATTGACTATCATCACAAACACGTAAGTGTACAGGTGCTGGATTCTTTCGAAAAGTCACAAGGACATCACCTTTAATCGATTTAACACGATTAAGTTGACGTGGTGGGTAGGTCTTTTGTTCTAACCATTCATAATCAACAACATTGAAATTGTTGAAAACACACGCATTGCTAACGGCTTTCCATTCTAGTCCAGAAAGAGAGTGAAATGTAAGTGAAAAATATTTATTATCTTTTAACACTCTTCGAATTTCTGAAAAAGCAGAATTTATGTCATGTTCAAAAGCCTCAATATCTTTGTGACGTTGATTACTATCGGATATTACAATTTCTTGCTGATAATCAGGAACAAACTGTAGCCATGAGTTCCAAATTACACTTTGCTCAAAATATGGTACACTATCCCCATAAGGAGGGTCTGTAAAAACATAGTCCACAGAGTTGTCTGGGAGTTGCAACCTTTTTGCATCAAAGTTGGTGATTTTGAAAGTAGATTGGATAGGCTCTTTCATTAAATCACCCAATAGCGCATTCAAGAAATCTTCTTTTCCCTTTATCGCCTTCCTTATGCGATTTTCGTAATAATGTAATACATTATTCTCTATATATGTCTCACCAATATAAAAACCGGTCATCCAAGCTCCTTGAGCAAGTGCCCCTCTGCTTTTGATAGGTGGAACAAGTTTGGAACAGTTGGCTAAATTTGCTGTAAATGCAATTAAAAACAAGTCTTTATCAGATCCTGTTGCATATTTATTTATCAATGACAACAATTTTGCATGACAAGCAAGTGTCCTTTTGGTAAAAAGATCTTTTATTGTCATGTTCGGGCGAGCTGATATTCTGGAATTTTCAATAATCGAAACCATAGGATACCAATCCGTTATTTTGTAATTGTTTTCTTTCTCACAGAACTCTTTTGCTAGCTCTTCTGGAATATCTTCAATAGACGTCTTTTTTCCATCCTTAAAAGTAAATTGCAGCGGTAAACCATCCTTATTTCTTAAAACTGATATAGGCAGATATGTTTTCTCGCCAATGGTAATATTATACCATTCGTTTATGAAAGTAGACATTTCTGCTTTGATCTTTTCCCATACCCTTTTTACTTTTGAAATATTAACATCGTTTGAGAACAAATTATGTGCTATAAAATTGGCAATCGGATTGAGATCATTTACTATAACGTTTCTATTTTTAAGATATGCTTCACAACAGAAAACTCCATACCCTGAAAATGGATCAATAATAGTATCTCCAGGGTTTGTATATTTTTCTACCAAAGGACTTATGCCAGTGGCTGGTTTTTTCCCCCAATATTTATGCATAAAATATCTAGGAGCATTTTTTTCACTATTCATTTTTTCTATTGTTTAATTTTAAAAGTTTTCATGCAAGTCTGTTGGAACAAGAAGTTCTCTTGTATCTATTTTTAACAACTTAGCAATCTTACTTAGTGTTTGTAAATCTGGCTGAGCAGAATTAGAGCACCAACGACTGGTTGTTGTAACACTAACTCCAAGTTGCCCTGCTAACCATTTACCTGTTTTCTTTTGTTCTACAAGAACTACTTTTATTCTATTAAGCTCATTCATTGTAATTTTATTTAAGTTCAATGCAAAGATATATACACTTATTGTAATATACGAGAATCTTTAGAAAATATTGTATAGTTGCATAAAAAATATGTTTTATTACTTTAATTTGCTACTATTTTACGCACAAAAAAGTAACTTTTGTGTTTAACATACAACATTAGGGCTTTACTCCCGAAATGAAAGAAAAGGAAATTTATCGTTGTTTTCTGTGTTAATTTATGTTTTCTCAGGCTTTCATTTTGGGGTTTCTTGATTTTGTTGTTCCTAATTTGTTTCTTTCGTTATTTTACCATCCTAATTAGTGTTGATTATCAGTGTGTTATGAATAATCAGCAAGATTCCAAGAACAAGGAAATGCTGAATGCGTATGGGTTATACTACGCATATCCAGTGGTTAACGAGAATCATCAGCGTCTTCGGGTAAGTCTTCGTCTTTTACGGTTAATTATCTGTAAATAAACAATCCAATAGAGTTGTAATCAAATAAAAATATGTACTTTTGTAGCCGAATAGCGTATTTAAAAAGAGATCCGATGGCTTGATGAATCGGAGAACAGATAGAAAGAGTAATATTCAGAATAGCTTATGAATAAAGAAAAAGAAGATTTCTTCCTCCATTCCAACGAAGTGAATCATATCAACAGAGAAGATTACGAAAAGATAGAATTATTGGTGAATGCGGCAAAAGCCTTTGCCCGCAGCACCTACCAGTGTGTCTATATCATCGACTATTTTCATCAGGACTTCATCTATGCATCAGATAACCTCGCTTATCTCTGCGGATTGGAACCGGAGCAGTTGATAGAGGCTGGTTATCAGATGTATATCGACCATGTTCCGGAGGCCGACCTGCAGATGCTGCTCGAAGTGAACAAGAAAGGTTTTGATCTTTTCAACGAATTGCCTGTGGGCGACCGTCTGGACTATACCATCTCGTACGACTTTCATCTTACCAATGGCAGGCATAGCCGATTGATTCATCATCACCTTACTCCGATACTTCTTTCTGATGACGGAAGAATCTGGCTTGCCCTCTGCACCGTATCATTGGCGGCAACCGATGAACCGGGACATATCATCATGCAGAAGAATGGTGAGCGTAGCTATTTTGAATATTCCACATTGCGCCACAAGTGGGAAAAGAAAGAAGGCATAACCTTGAGCGAGACTGAGAGAGATGTTTTGAGATCGTCTGCCCAAGGTTACACGATGAATGATATTGCCGACCGACTATGCAAATCGGTT
>ERZ773114.1138-NODE-1138-length-29236-cov-23.882286_pt1 | contig 29236 bp, 24 predicted proteins | sample MGYA00580564_ERZ773114 | MGnify/ENA primary metagenome ERZ773114 (study PRJEB29015, sample SAMEA2737836) | human gut metagenome | biome: human gut; feature: human-associated habitat; material: faeces | place: China | collected 2012 ... | reverse complement strand
ATTTTCCCGCCAAGCCCCACAGGCTTTCTGGTGTTCTCAAAAAATGACATCTTATTACACCTCCGATTTCACACATTCCGCATAGGTCAGCGGGAAGGACGCCTTTAGAACAGCGCTTTTCCGCACCGCCCAGCCGTTTTGCCGTAGGAAGCGCAGGTATTCCTCACTCGTCCACTTGCTGCGGAGAGGGAAGCCTGCCATCCTCATAAAAAATGCCCTGACCATGCCGGAAAACGAGTTTCCGGCATGGGCGAAGGTCGGCGCAATCAACACGCCGTCATCCTTCAGAACCCGCTTGATTTCTTGCAGGGCTTTCTCCGGCTGCGGCACGATATGCAGCGCGTTGGACACGATCACCACATGAAAGGACTGGTTTGCATAGGGCAGGCGGAACATATCCTGCACGGAGAAGTGCAGCTTGGCAGAGCGGGTATCTCGCTTTGCCTCGGCGATCATCTCTGCGGAGGCGTCCGTCGCCTCGATGTGCGCTGCCGCGTTTACGATGTGTTTTGCGATCAATCCCGTGCCGGTAGCAAGCTCCAGCACCGTCTTGTGCCGCACGACCGGCCGGATCAGCTCATACATCTCGTCATACGCCGCCCGATCCTTTCGCATGAAGCGGTCGTAACGTCCGGCATTTTTGTCCCAGAAATCCTTATGTCTTCGCATCTCTGTCATTCCTTTCTGAGTTAGATCTAACTAACCGATGTGCAGCTGTTTGGTTAGATGGCACTAACCGTTGCGCCTTGGAAAAGCCGCATCCCTGCGGCCTTCCGCTTATTTAAATAACTCCCTGCAAGCGCCGTACACCAGCGTTTCCAGCGCCTGCGGGTACAGTTCCCCAATCTGCTCCTTGTGGGAGACGGTCAAGATCAGTCCCCGTACCGTGGCGGCAGCCAAAGAGATGCCGCGATTCGGCACAAGGTCATATTTCTCCAAAAGCAGACGGATGTGCGTCTCGTCATCGTGGTAATGGACATTTTTGATGTCATCCGGCAATCTCTGTAAAAGCAACTTGGCGTCATGTTCAATGAAAACCATGTCGCCAGTATCAGACAGCCTCTGACAGACGGCAAGAACCGCCTTTGCCGCACGCTCCGACGGCGGCAAGCCGTTTGCTTCGCTCAGTGCATGGTCAGCCACTCCGTAAAGCTCGGAGTGAACGTTCTCCAAAACCGCGAAGAAAAGCATTTCCTTGGATTCGTAGAATTTATAAAACGAGCCTTTTGCGATACCGACAGCCTTTGTCAGTTGATCCACTGAGGTTTTCTTCATCCCCAGCGTGACAGCACAATGTCTCGTTTCCTTCAGCAACGCTTTGCGGAGCTGCTCAGTCTCGTAATCGGTAAAAGCCAAGGTCGCACCCTCCCCGAAAATATGACCGCTTTGGTTCTTCCGGTCATATTATACCGCGCTTTTTCTGGTTTGCAAGGGATGTAGAGAAAAACATACGCATTTTAACAAAAAATTATTTTCGCTTAACACATTATTTCATGAAGGCGCTCCTCTTCCTTTGGCAAAGAACTGCACCCCCCTAAAATCAAAATGCACCCCCTCCAAACTGTAATTGCACCCCCTTAACGGGTTTCTATCAAAATTACGGTTCTTTGCCAAAATCCCCTCCTGCGATCTGATATCGCGGGAGGGGTTTGCATTTTGTGCAGAATCGGGGACGTTGTCCGCGCGCTGTATTTACTACGCGCCGAAAACATGATAGAATCATCGCAAGGATTTTGTCGCGGGGTGATGATATGCGCGTAAGACAAATGCTGTGCTTGTTGTTGTGTCTGGTGCTGCTGACTGCACTTCCGGCCTGTGCCGGAAAAAGCGGTGAACAGCCGCTGCCGGCACCGACGGCGGCCACATCCGCAGCGCCTGAGCAGGGAGCGGCTGTGCCGCCGGAGGAGGATGCCTCCGGCTTCGTTTTGCTGAGTGAGGTCGTGCCGGATGTGATCCTTGAGATGCGCTATTATTCGACCTATAACTTCGTAGGCGAGCGCATCGACGGGTATGAGCAGCCGGTCGCGCTGCTGACCGTACAGGCGGCAGAGGCACTCAAGGGGGTCAGCGATGAGGTGGCTGCCATGGGTTACCGGCTGAAAGTGTTCGATGCCTACCGCCCGCAGACGGCGGTGACGCAGTTCATGCGCTGGGCGCAGGAGGCGGATGATACCCGTATGCAGGCGTATTTTTACCCGGAGATGGAAAAAAGCGCGCTCTTTTCGCAGGGCTACATCGCCGAGCGTTCCGGTCACAGCCGCGGCAGCACGGTCGATCTGACGCTGTTCGAGCTGCGCACAGGGCGCGAGGTCGATATGGGCGGTACGTTTGATTATTTCGGCGCACGCAGCCACGCGGATTTTTCCGGTATCAGCGCCGAGCAGTCGGCCATGCGCGCGCTGCTGCGCGATGTGATGGTCCGGCACGGCTTCCGGCCGTATGCAGGGGAGTGGTGACACTTCACGCTGGAAAATGAGCCCTATCCCGATACCTATTTTACCTTCCCGGTCAGCGCCGCTTCGCTGGCAGGCAAGGCCGCGTGATTTTTACACATCATCCCTCAGCGCTGCGCTGAGGGATTTTTCTGCCCTGAAAACTTTTTGCCACGCGCACAATACCGTTGCGGGACGGGCGCTTTTATGCTATGATAACGGATAACCGCGCACCGGCGCACAGCGCACGCAGCGCGCGGCAAGCGCCCCTATGAAGTTTGTAGATCAGAAAGGACGATACGAAGATGAAACCGAAATTTGACGGCTATGCGGCACAGTACGACGCATGGTTCATGACCAATGAAAACCTGTTCCAGAGCGAGCTTCGCCTGTTCCAGAAAGCGCTTGGCGACATTTCCGGCAAGCGTGTGCTCTCCGTCGGCTGCGGCAGCGGCCTGTTCGAGAGCATGATCGACTGCAGCGGCATCGAGGGCATCGAGCCCTCGCGTGACATGGGTGCGATCGCGCAAAAGCGCGGCGTGAACGTGATCTCGTTCGGCGCGATCGAGGAGGCAGAGCTCGAGGACAACGCCTACGACGTGATCTATCTCAACGGCAGCTCCAGCTACATGGAAGACCTGGCGTATGCGTTCAACGTCTGCAAGAAGGCGCTCAAGCCGAACGGAACGTTTATTTCGCTGGATGTGCCCAAGGAGAGCGCGTTCGGCTTCATGTACCTGCTGGCAAAGGAAGCCGGCACGTTTGATCACCCCTCGCTCAACGGCGTCATGCCCGAGCTGCCGTACCCGCTGGAGCTGTGCTGCGCGGGTGTGTGGCACTCCACTGAGGAGAAGATCGACGCGCTCAAGTCGCTCGGCTTCCATGACTTTGCATTCTATCAGACGCTGCTGCGCAACCCCATGTACACCAACGAGGTCGTGGAGGATGTCGTGCCCGGCTACCAGAGCGGCGGTTATGTCGCGATCATCGCACACAAATAAGCGAGGCACGAGGTGAAGCTTTCCCAGAGGATCTATGCGTGCGCGGAGAAGATCTGGCCGCAGTATCTGAGCCACCCCTTTGTGGTGCAGATGGCGGACGGCACGCTGCCGGAGGAGAAGTTCCGGTATTATATGCTGCAGGACTATCTGTACCTGCGCGACTATGTGAAGATCTTTGCGGCCATCATCCAGAAGGCCGATGATTTTGAGCAGATCCGTTTCCTGAGCACGCAGCTCTCGGACACGATCGGTGAGACGTATCGCACACACCTGCCGTATATGCGGCGTCTCGGCGTCACGGATGCGGAGATCGACGCCGCGCGCCCGCACATCGACAACAGCGCCTATACGCACTATATGATCTGCGAGGCGCAGGCGGGCGATGTGCTGACCGGACTCGTGACGCTGCTCAACTGCTCCTGGAGCTATGCGTATGTGGCCGAGCAGATGACCGCGCGCTATCCGAACGCACTTTCGGATGCGCGCTACGGTGCGTGGTTTGCGGGCTATGTGTCGGATGCCTACCGCCAGACCAATCAGGATCTGATCGACCGTATCGACGCACTCGGCGCTTCCGTCGACGAGGCGGCGGCGCAGCACCTGTGCGAGATCTTTGAAAAGTGCTGCCGGTTTGACCTGCGCTTTTGGGACATGGTCTATACGATGGGGCAGCAGTGCGCGCCCCTGTGCAGCGGCGAAGCATGAAACACCGGCGGATGTGCCCTGCGCGCATCCGCCGGTTATTTTGCGGGAATGAAAAAAGGGAGACCGGATGTTCCGGCCTCCAGCGATGTAGTCAGCAAAGTTTGCAAGACAGGGCTGACCGCAGCATCTTTAGTATAGGGTCAGGCGCTGCCGCTGTCAAGAGAAAAAATAGCAGAAAGATGCAGAGCTTCCGAAAACAAGAATCGACAAATATTTCTCCGCGAAAAGTGAGATTTTGCTTGACAACCGTGCTGGAAATCATTATAATGAAAAAGCTGCATCGGGGTGTAGCGCAGATGGTAGCGCGCATGGTTCGGGACCATGAGGCCGCGAGTTCAAGTCTCGCCACTCCGACCACTCGGAGCAAGCTGTATGGCTTGCTCCGAATTTTTATATCTGCAAAGACACAGAGGCCGCGATCACATGATCGCGGCCTCTTTTCATATGCGGTTATCCGGCAGCTCAGAACAGACCGGTGATCCTGCCGTTTTCGTCCACGTCGATCTTTTCGGCGGCGGGGACCTTGGGCAGACCCGGCATGGTCATGATCTCGCCTGTCAGGGCAACGATGAAGCCCGCACCGGCGCTGACCTTCAGGCTGCGCACAGTGACGGCAAAATCCTTGGGCGCGCCCAGCAGAGCAGGGTCGTCCGACAGAGAGTACTGCGTCTTTGCCATGCACACCGGCAGATCACCGAAGCCGAGCTCTGTGAGCCGCTCTGCCTGCTTCTGGGCAGCGGGGGTCAGCACGGCCTGCGCGCCGCCGTAGACGCGCTGCACGATGGCGTTGAGCTTTCCGACGAGCGTGGTGTCGGTGGGGTAGGAGAAGGTGAATTCCTCCGTGCTCGGCTGTTCGCACAGGCGCACAACTTCGGTGGCCAGCGCCTTGCCGCCCTCGCCGCCCTTGGCCCAGACCTCGGAGAGCACAGCGCGCACGCCGAGCTCCCGGCATTTCTCCTCCACGAGCCGGAGCTCGGCTTCCGTGTCGGTGGGGAAGGCGTTGATCGCGACCACGCACGGCAGGTGATACGTGCTGCGGATGGTGTTGACATGGTGCAGCAGATTGGGCAGACCCTTTTCCAGAGCATCCAGATTCTCTGTGTTCAGCTCGGCCTTGGGCACACCGCCGTGGCTCTTGAGCGCGCGCACGGTGGCCACGATGACCACGGCGTTCGGGCGCAGCCCCGCCAGACGGCACTTGATGTCCAGAAACTTCTCGGCGCCCAGATCCGCGCCGAAGCCGGCCTCGGTCACGACATAGTCGCCCAGCTTGAGCGCCATGCGCGTTGCGGTGACGGAGTTGCAGCCGTGGGCGATGTTCGCAAACGGACCGCCGTGGATGAGCGTGGGCGTACCCTCAAGCGTCTGCACGAGATTGGGCTTGAGCGCATCCTTGAGCAGCGCGGTCATCGCGCCCTCGGCCTTGAGGTCGTGGGCGGTGACGGGCTTGCCGTCGAAGGTGTAGGCCACGATCATCCGGCCGAGCCGCGCCTTGAGATCGGTGATGTCGCTGGCGAGGCACAGCACCGCCATGACCTCGGAGGCCACGGTGATGTCAAAGCCGTCCTCGCGGGGCACACCCTGAATGCGCCCGCCGAGACCGTCCACGATCTGGCGCAGCTGGCGGTCGTTCATGTCCACGCAGCGCTTCCACGTGATTTGCTTGACGTCGATGCCCAGGGCGTTGCCCTGCTGGATGTGGTTATCGAGCATGGCGGCCAGCAGGTTGTTGGCTGCGCCGATGGCATGAAAATCACCGGTGAAGTGGAGGTTGATGTCCTCCATGGGCACGACCTGCGCATAGCCGCCGCCGGCAGCGCCGCCCTTGACGCCGAACACCGGGCCGAGAGACGGCTCACGCAGCGCAGCCACGGCATTTTTGCCGATCTTGCGCAGACCGTCTGCCAGACCGACGGAGGTTGTGGTCTTGCCCTCACCCGCAGGGGTGGGGTTGATGGCCGTCACGAGGATGAGCTTGCCGTCCGGACGCCCGGCGCGATCCTTGAGCAGCTGCGGGTCGATCTTGGCCTTATAGCGGCCGTACTGTTCGAGATAGGATTCGTCGATACCGGCGGTGGCGGCGATATCCGCGATCGGGTGCATCCGGCACTGCTGGGCGATCTCAATATCCGTCATCATGTTGCGAGCCCTCCCTTATCAAATGTCAAAGTACTTCTTTGCCGACTGGAACAGCTTCATATCGTAGCAGCCGTCCACGTTCTGATACAGACCGTCGCCGATGCGCTCGGCGTGGCCCATCTTGCCGAGGACGCGGCCGTCCGGGGACGTGATGCCCTCGATGGCCCAGATCGAACCGTTGGGGTTGACGTCCACATCCATGCCGGGCACGCCGTTAACGTCCACGTACTGCGTGATGATCTGGCCGTTGTCGGCGAGCTTGCGCACGAGTGCCTCACTGCACAGGAAGCGGCCCTCACCGTGGGAGATGGGGACGGTGTACACGTCGCCGACCTGCGTGCCGGCCAGCCACGGAGAGCGGTTGGAGGCAATGCGGGTGCGCACCAGACGCGACTGGTGGCGGCCGATCGTGTTGAAGGTCAGCGTCGGGCAGGACGCGTCCGTGTCGATGATCTCGCCGTAGGGCACGAGACCGAGCTTGATGAGCGCCTGGAAGCCGTTGCAGATGCCGAGCATGAGACCGTCGCGGTTTTTCAGCAGATCCATGGTCGCATCCCGCACCTCCGGGTTGCGGAAGAAGGCAGTGATGAACTTGGCCGAGCCGTCCGGCTCGTCGCCGCCGGAGAAGCCGCCGGGGACGAAGATGATCTGGCTGCTGCGCGCAGCGCCGGCAAACCTGCTGATGGAGTCGGCCACGTCCTGCGCGGACTGGTTGTTGAGCACGAGGATCTCCGGCTCGAGCCCGGCGCGGCGCACGGCGCGGGCGGAGTCGTATTCGCAGTTTGTGCCGGGGAACACGGGGATGAGCACCTTGGGCACGGCCACGCCGATCTTGGGCGCGACGCGTGCGGCGGCGGGGGCGGACAGCACGGGAACCTGCGTCGTATCGGCTGCCGTGCAGCTCGGGTAGACGGATTCCAGCACGCCCTCATTGAGTGCCAGCAGCTCCGAAATGGCGGCGCTGTCGGCGCCGATGCGCACGATGGGCTCTGCGGTGGTGACACCCAGACGGATGGCGTCCGCAGTGTCCTCGGTGAGCTCTGCCACGATCGCGCCGGGATAGAGCGCGTTCCAGTCCACGGCCGTGTTTTCGGCGCTGAAGCCGATCTCGTTGCCGAAGGACATATTCATCACGGCCTCGCTCAGACCGTTTTCCACGGCCCACGCGGCGCGGACTTTTCCGCTGCGTGCGAGTGCGTGCAGCGCCTCCCATGCGGTCTTGACGCCATCGGCGTCCGCACCGGAGAACAGGTATACGGGATGACCCGCGGCCTTAAACTCCGTGGAGAGCACCTCGTCCGTTTTCAGCGGCGCGATGGCAAAGGAGATGAGCGTGGGCGGCACATCGAGATCGAGGAACGTGCCGGACATGGAGTCCTTGCCGCCGATGGCGGCAGCGCCGAGCTCAAGCTGGGCGTCTACCGTGCCGAGCAGGGCGGCAAAGGGCTTGCCCCAGCGCTCCGGCTCGGTGCGCAGCTTCTCGAAAAACTCCTGGAAGGAGAGGTAGGCTTTCTTGTAGTCGGCACCGGCGGCGACGAGCTTCGCCATCGAGGTGTAGACCGCGTTGTAAGCGCCGATGTAGGGATCAGTACTCGTCTGCTCCGGGTCGCAGCCCCAGGCCATGACGCTGGCCTGATCCGTCTCCTGACCGGGCAGGACCGGGAACACGGCGGCCATCGCCTGTGCGGGGGAGCGCTGCGTCCTGCCGCCGTACGGCATCAGGATCGAGCCCGCGCCGATGGTGCTGTCAAAGCGCTCCACGAGACCGCGGCGGGAGGCGCAGCGGAGGCTGGAGGCCATCTCGCGAAGGGAGCTGAAGCGGGGCTGCGCCAGCGGCGCGCGATCCTTGCGCGCCACGCGCACACCGGCGTGCTTGACGGCGCCGTTGGTGTTGAGGAAGGCACGGCTGAGGTCGGCGATGACCGCACCGTTCCACTCCATGACCATGCGGGCGTCCTCGGTGACGACGGCCACCTGATACGCCTCAAGGTTTTCCGCCTTGGCAGCGCGGATGAAGGCATCTGCGTCCTCAGCGGCAACGACCACGGCCATGCGCTCCTGCGATTCGGAGATGGCAAGCTCCGTGCCGTCGAGACCGTCGTACTTCTTGCGCACGGCATCCAGATCGATGCGCAGACCGTCGGCCAGCTCGCCGATGGCCACGCTGACGCCGCCCGCGCCGAAGTCGTTGCAGCGCTTGATGAGACGGGTCACGTCGCCGTTGCGGAACAGGCGCTGGATCTTGCGCTCCTCGGGCGCGTTGCCCTTTTGGACCTCGGAGGCCATGGTCGCAAGCGATTTCAGATTGTGGCTCTTGGACGAGCCGGTCGCACCGCCGATGCCGTCACGACCCGTGCGGCCGCCCAGCAGGATGACCACATCGCCGGGCGCGGGGCACTCGCGGCGGACGTTGTATGCGGGCGCGGCCGCCACCACGGCGCCGCATTCCAGACGCTTGGCGATGTAGCCCTCGTGATAGATCTCCGCCACATGACCGGTGGCAAGGCCGATCTGGTTGCCGTAGGAGGAGTAGCCCGCTGCGGCGGTCTGGCACAGCTTGCGCTGCGGCAGCTTGCCGGGCAGCGTCTTGTCGAGCGCGACTCTCGGGTCGCCCGCGCCGGTCACGCGCATGGCCTGATGCACATAGGCGCGGCCGGAGAGCGGGTCACGGATGCAGCCGCCGATGCAGGTGGCCGCGCCGCCGAAGGGCTCGATCTCGGTGGGGTGGTTATGGGTCTCGTTTTTGAACATCAGCAGCCAGTCCTGCGCCTCGCCGTCGACCGTGGCGGTGACGTGGATGGAGCAGGCGTTGATCTCCTCGCTCTCGTCGAGCTCTGGCAGCAGGCCGCGCTTTTTGAGGGTCTTTGCGCCGATGGTGGCGATGTCCATGAGGGTCTGGGGGCGCTTGGCTGCCTTTTCCTCGCCGTAGACCTCCACGCGCGCGGCCAGATACCGCTCATAGGCTGCCTGGATCGCGGGATCGTCGATCTCCACGTTGTCGATGTGGGTGGAGAAGGTGGTGTGGCGGCAGTGATCGGACCAGTAAGTGTCCACCACGCGGATCTCGGTGATGGTGGGCTCGCGGCGTTCATCGTCGCGGAAATAGCGCTGCAGGAACGTCAGATCGTCCAGATCCATAGCGAGACCGAGTTCATCGCGCAGCGCATCGAGCGCAGCGCTGTCCATCGCGGTGAAGCCCTCCACGGTGCGCACGGTGGTGGGGATGTCATACTCCATGCGCAGCGTCTCCGGCAGCTCCAGAGATGCCTCGCGGCTCTCGACGGGGTTGATGACATACTGCTTGATCGCGGCGATCTCGGCATCTGTCAGCTTGCCCTCGAGCGCATACACGCGCGCGGTGCGCACGAGCGGACGCTCGCCCTGCGACAGGATCTGCACACACTGTGCGGCGGAATCAGCGCGCTGGTCATACTGACCGGGCAGATACTCCACGGCAAACACCGCGTCGCCCTGCGGCAGCGCGTCCGTCACGATGTCGAGCTGGGGCTCGGACAGCACCGTCTTGACGGTGTAGTCGAACAGCTCCCGGCTGATGCCCTCGAGGTCATAGCGGTTGAACAGGCGCAGCCCCGTCAGGGACTCGATGCCCAGAAATGCCCGCAGATTCTCCAGCAGGGCGCGCGCCTCGTTCGCCAGCGCCGACGTCTTTTCTACGTATACTCTGTAAACCATGCCTGCGCTCTCTCCCTTCACTGTTCCAGCGCCTTGAGGGCGCGCTGGCCGATGTCATGGCGGTAGAACGCATTGTCAAACTGCACGCTCTGCACCATCGTGTATGCTTTTTCCACGGCGCTCCTGAGATCCTGCGCTGTGGCGGTCACGCCGAGCACGCGCCCGCCGTTGGTCAGCAGCTTGCCGTCGGTCAGCTTTGCGCCCGCCACATAGGTGTGCGCGGCGGTCTCGGCGGGCATCGTGATGGCAAAGCCCTTTTCATAGTGCTCCGGGTAGCCGTCGGACGCCATGATGACGCAGCAGGCGGCGCCATCGGAGAATTTGGCCTCCGTTTCGGCGAGCGTGCCGTTGCGGCAGGCCTGCATGATCGTCAGCAGGTCGCTCTCGAGCAGCGGCAGGACGACCTGCGTCTCCGGGTCGCCGAAGCGGCAGTTGTATTCGATGACCTTTGGGCCGTTCGGCGTCAGCATCAGGCCGAAATACAGGCAGCCGCGGAACGTGCGTCCCTCGGCGTTCATTGCACGCATGGTGGGCAGAAAGATGGTGTCCATGCATGTACGGGCGATGTCATCCGTGTAATACGGGTTCGGGGCGACGGCGCCCATGCCGCCGGTGTTGAGCCCCTCGTCATGGTCGTGCGCCCGCTTGTGGTCCATCGAGGACACCATGGGCACGACGGTCTTGCCGTCCGTAAAGGCGAGCACGGAGACCTCCGGCCCGGTGAGAAATTCCTCAATGACCACCTGACTGCCGCTGTTGCCGAAGGCACGGTCGAGCATGATGGTCTCGACCGCTGCGACGGCGGCCGCGCGATCCTCCGCGATGAGCACGCCCTTTCCCAGCGCCAGACCGTCCGCCTTGACGACGACGGGCAGGGGGCAGGTCCTGACATAGTCCATGGCGGCACCGGCGTCGGTAAACACCTGATACTCCGCTGTCGGGATGCCGTACTTTTTCATCAGATTCTTGGAAAAGACCTTGCTGCCCTCGATGATGGCGGCTTTCGCCTCCGGGCCGAAGCAGGGGATACCGGCGGCCTCCAGCGCGTCCACCGCGCCGAGCACCAGCGGATCGTCCGGCGCGACCACGGCAAAATCAATATCGTGGCTCTTGGCAAAGGCGACCTGCGCTGGGATGTCCTTCGCGCCGATGTCCGCAACGCACACGGCGTCGGCCGCGATGCCGCCGTTTCCGGGCAGGCAGTAGATCGTCTCCACTTCGGGGTTCTCTTTCAGTTTTCTGACGATGGCGTGCTCACGGCCGCCACCGCCGATGACCAGAAGGTTCATGGCGCTCTCCCTCTATCTTCTTAGTATTTTTGTTTGCCGCCGCGCAAATGCCAAGCGGGATCTGTGCGGCGGCAAAAACGGATATGCGTGTGATGACTCAGTGGTGGAACAGGCGCGCGCCGGTGAAGGCCAGCACCATGCCGTACTTGTCGGCGGTGGCGATGACGTGGTCGTCGCGGATCGAGCCGCCCGGCTCTGCGATGTAGGTCACGCCGGATTTTCTTGCGCGCTCAACATTGTCGCCGAAGGGGAAGAACGCGTCGCTGCCGACGGTGACGCCGGTCTGCGTTGCGATCCATGCCTTCTTTTCCTCGGCGGTCAGCACCTCGGGGCGCACCTTGAAGGTGTTCTGCCACACGCCGTCGGCCAGCACGTCCTCATACTCGTCGGAAGTGTAGACGTCGATGGCGTTGTCGCGGTCGGGACGGCGGATGTCGTCCACGAACTGCAGCGCGAGGACCTTCGGATGCTGGCGCAGGTACCAGTTGTCCGCCTTTTGTCCGGCCAGACGCGTGCAGTGGATGCGGCTCTGCTGACCCGCGCCCACGCCGATGGCCTGACCGTCCTTGACGTAGCAGACGGAGTTGGACTGCGTGTACTTGAGCGTGATGAGGGCGACGATCATGTCGATCTTCGCGTTCTCGGGCAGATCCTTGTTCTCCGAGACGATGTTCGTGAGCATGTCCTTATCGATCACGAGGTCGTTGCGTCCCTGCTCGAAGGTGATGCCGAACACGTCCTTGTGCTCCGTTGCGGCGGGCAGATAGTCCGGGTCGATCTGCACGACATTGTAGTTGCCCTTTTTCTTGGTTTTCAGGATCTCCAGCGCCTCGTCGGTGTAGCCCGGGGCGATGATGCCGTCGGACACCTCATCCTTGAGGTAGCTCGCGGTCGCAGCGTCGCAGGTGTCGGACAGTGCCGCCCAGTCACCGTAGGAGCACAGGCGGTCAACGCCGCGCGCGCGGATGTAGGCGCAGGCGATGGGCGTGAGCTCCGCGGCCGGATCAACGAAGTAGATCTTCTTGTCCACCTCGCTCAGCGGCATGCCGACGGCCGCACCGGCGGGGGACACGTGCTTGAAGCTGGCAGCGGCGGGCAGACCGGTGGCGGCCTTGAGCTCCTTGACGAGCTGCCAGGAGTTGAGCGCGTCGAGCAGGTTGATGTAGCCGGGCTTGCCGTTGAGGACAGCGAACGGCAGGTCAGACCCGTCGCGCATAAAGACCCGGGACGGCTTCTGGTTGGGGTTGCAGCCATATTTCAGTTCCAGCGCATTCATATCGTTACGGCCTCCTTAATCGCCCAGATTTTTGTTGAACAGGCGTACCTCGCCGTTCACGTTTGTGTAAAGGGACACCTTGTTGTCCGCGTTGAGTGCCTGCCAGACTTCCTCCGGCGTCGGCACGGTGACCTCCAGCGGTTCGCCGGCGAAGGTCGGCAGGGGACTGCCGTCGCCCTGATAGGTGCTGATGAAGTATCCCTGTCCGGCGTCGACGCCCTCATAGCAGAAAAATTCACGCAGGCAGCGCCCGTTTTTGCGCTTGAGGATCGAGAGCTCAAACGATCCGTCGGCATTGAGGATGGCGGAGATGCGCGGCGTCCAGTTCGGGTCATCCGGCTCGTATTCGCGGGTCATGAGCCCCTTGCGGAAGTCGCCGTACTGGCAGACGGTGTCCGTCTGGTCGCCGTTCGTGACCACGAGCGCGCTGCCCATGGTGCGCACGGGGTGGTAGATGATGAGGCTGGGGTCTTCCAGCTTCGCGGGGTCATACGCCTCGGTGCGGATGCCGTCGCCCGTCGTGACAAAGATGCGGTTGCGGCTGTTGGCGCTGCGGCCCATGATGAAATAGTAAACGAGGTCACGGCTGACAAGAATGCCGCGGCCGGGATAGGGATTTTCCCGCAGAAGGGTGAGAAAGTCAAGCATTGCGCTTCTCCTTTACGATTTGTTCCGAGACCAGCTCCGCCGCTCGCGGCAGGAGCTGCCATTCTGCCTGCTCCATGACCCGGCGCTGGAGCGTTTCCGGCGTGTCATCCGGCAGGACCTCCACCGCCTTTTGCAGCAGGATGCGTCCGCCGTCCGGGATCTCATTGACAAAATGCACCGTCGCGCCCGTGACCTTCACGCCCGTTCGAAGCGCCGCTTCGTGGACCTTCAGGCCGTACATCCCCTTGCCGCAGAACGCGGGGATCAGGGAGGGGTGCACGTTCAGGATGCGCGACGGCCAGCGCGCGGTGAAGTCCGCGCTCAGGATGGTCAGGAAACCGGCCAGCACGATCAGATCGATCTCGCACTCCGCCAGCAGTGCCGACAGCGCCGCCTCAAAGGCTGCCTGACCGCCGCACTGCTTCGGTGAGATCGTCTGCGCGCGGATGCCGGCGTTGGCCGCCCGCGTCAGCGCGTAAGCGCCCTCGTTGGACGAGACCACCAGCGTGATCTCACCGTGGGCAAGCGCGCCTGCCGCCTGTGCGTCGAGCAGCGCCTGCAGATTTGTACCGCCGCCGGAGACCAGCACGGCGATCTTCGCTTTGTTCATAATCAGGTCTTCTCCTTTGCCGGCATGCTGTTTCAGCATAGACTGATTTTTTCCTCGCCGGTGACGATCTCGCCGCAGACGTAGGCGTCGATGCCCTCAGCCCTGAGCGCGCCGAGCGCCGCCTCGGCGGTCTCGGGGCTGACGACGACGACCATGCCCACGCCCATGTTGAAGGTGTTGAACATATCGTGCTCGTCGATGCCGCCCTTGGCCTGCAGCAGACCGAAGACAGCGGGCGTGCGGATCGCGGCCTTGTCGATGCGGGCACACAGCCCGTCGGGGATGCAGCGCGGGATGTTTTCGTAGAAGCCGCCGCCGGTGATGTGGCTCACGCCTCGCACATCGGCAGCGTCGATGCAGCGCAGAACGGGCTTGACGTAGATCACAGTCGGGCGCAGCAGCGCCTCGCCCAGCGTCTCGCCGAGCTCGTCATAGTAGCGGTTGAGATCGGTGTTCTCCACGTCGAACACCTTGCGCACGAGCGAATAGCCGTTGGAGTGGAAGCCGGACGAGGGCAGAGCCAGCACCACGTCGCCCGCCGCCATGCGGCCGGAGTCGATGACCTTTGGCTTGTCCACGAGACCGACGGTGAAGCCGGCCAGATCGTAGTCGTCGGCCGCCATCATGCCGGGGTGCTCGGCCGTCTCGCCGCCGATGAGGGCGCAGCCGGCCTGCACGCAGCCTTCGGCAACGCCGGAGACGATGGACGCGACCTTTTCGGGTACGTTCTTTCCGATGGCGATGTAGTCGAGGAAAAACAGGGGCTTTGCGCCGCAGCAGATCACGTCGTTGACGCACATGGCCACGCAGTCGATGCCGATGGTGTCGTGCTTGCCCATGAGCTCAGCCAGACGCAGCTTCGTGCCGACGCCGTCCGTGCCCGAGACGAGCACGGGCTCGCTCATGCCGGAGACATCGGGGGCGAACAGGCCGCCGAAGCCGCCGATATCCGACACAACGCCGGGAATGTGGGTGCGCTTGACGTCATCACGCATGAGCCTGACGCCTTCGTAACCGGCCGTGATGTCCACACCGGCTGCCGCGTAAGCGGCGGATCGAGAGTTTTCCATGTCGATTATTCCTTTCCGTTCCAGCAGTACGTGCAGACCTTGTCCCGGTCGATGCCGATGGCCTCCAGCACGCCGTCAAGAGATTGGTATCCGAGTGAGTCAAAACCGAATTTTTCGCAGATGGAGCTCAGCAGGCACTTACCGCGCTCGGTAGAGGCGTCGGCGTATTCGTCGAGATGCTTCTGCCCCTCGTCGCCCTCGAGCTCCTGCACCACGCGCCGTGCCAGCAGCTCCATGTCGGAATTGCCGCGCGAGAAGTTCAGATACTTGCAGCTGTACATGATGGGCGGGCAGGCAGAGCGCATGTGCACCTCTTTCGCGCCCGACTCGTAGAGGAAGTCCACCGTCTCGCGCAGCTGCGTGCCGCGCACGATGGAGTCGTCCACAAACAGCAGCTTTTTCCCCTCGATGAGCTCGGACACGGGGATCTGCTTCATCTTGGCCACCTGATTGCGCACCTCCTGATTGTCCGGGGTGAACGAGCGCGGCCATGTGGGCGTGTACTTGACGAAGGGTCTGGCAAAGGGCTTGCCGCTGCGGTTGGCGTAGCCGATGGCGTGCGGCACGCCGGAATCCGGCACGCCCGCGACGTAGTCCACATCGGGCAGGCGGCCCTGCGCGAGCTCCTGCCGCGCCATGATGTCGCCGTTGTGGTAGCGCATGACCTCGACGTTCACGCCCTCGTAATTCGAGTTGGGGTATCCGTAGTACGTCCAGAGGAAGCCGCAGATCTTCATCTCCTCGCCCGCGGGCGAGACGGTCTCGTAGCCGTTTCGCGTCAGCGCCACGATCTCGCGCGGACCGAGCTCGTAGGCATCCTCATAGCCGAGCTTGTGATAGGCAAACGATTCAAACGAGACGCACAGACTGCCGTCCGGATGCTTGCCGACCAGAACGGGCAGCCGTCCCAGCTTGTCGCGGGCGGCCAGAATGCCGTCCGGCGTCATCAGCAGGATCGTGATGGAGCCGCGGATCATCTCCTGCGCGTACAAAATGCCTTCCACGAGGTTTTCCTTCATGTTGATGAGGGCGGCGACCAGCTCCGAGACGTTGACCTTACCGCTGCTCTGCGCCATGAACTGGTGTCCGTGGTCGGAGAAGTAGGTGTCGATCAGCTCGTCGATGTTATTGATGATGCCCACCGTGCAGATGGCATACAGCCCGAGGTGTGAGCGCACAAGCAGCGGCTGCGGGTCCGTGTCGCTGATGCAGCCGATGCCGACGTAGCCCTTGAACTCGTGCAGGTTGCCCTCAAACTTTGTGCGGAAGGGCGTGTTTTCAATGTTGTGGATCTCACGCACAAACCCGTTTTCGTGCCCGTAGACCACCATTCCGCCCCGGCGTGTGCCGAGGTGGGAGTGATAGTCCGTGCCGAAAAACACATCCAGTCCCACCTCACGGTGGGAAAACGCTCCGAAATATCCGCCCATTACGCAAAAAACAGCTCGGAGAGCGTCATGGGATCCACGTACTGGCCGTCCTTATAGACGCGCATATTGCCGCTGGCGACCTCATCGATGAGCATGACGCTGCCGTCGGGCGCGTAGCCGAACTCGAACTTGATGTCGTAGAGCTCCATGCCCTTTTCCCTCAGGTCGTCGGCGACGATCTTGGTGATCTGCTGGGTCTGCGCCTTCAGATCCTCGTACTGCGCGTCGCTCATCACGCCCAGCGCGACCAGCGCGTCCTTGGTGATCAGCGGATCGCCCTTGGCATCGTCCTTCAGGGTCGTCTCGACATAGTAGGGCAGGTCAGCGCCGGACTCGATGAGGTCACCGTAGCGGCGGATGAACGAGCCGACGGCCTTGCGGCGGCAGATGACCTCCAGACCGTGACCAAAGACCTTGGCAGGGAGGACTTCCATGGTGGTATTGCTCAGGTCGGCACTGACATAGTGGGTCTTGATGCCGGCGGCATTGATCTTCTCGAAGAAGTAGATGCTCATGCGCAGGTTCACATCGCCCACACCGTCGATGGTCAGGCCCACGGCGTTCTCGCCGGGATCGAACACGCCATCCTTACCGGTGCAGTCGTCCTTGAACTTGAGCAGGAAGTTGCCGTTTTCCAGCGCGTAGACATTTTTGGTTTTGCCTGTGTAAACAAGTTCCATGATGATACCTCCAAAATAATTGTTGATCGGGGTTGTGTGGATGTTCGTTGTCCTGAAAAGGGGGGCGCTGCGCCGTCGCTCAGCAGGACAGCTCCGCCTGAAGCCTGGCTTCCTTCGCGGCGATCTGCTGCGCCATCTCGACACGCTGCGCGTCGAGCTTTTCGGCCAGCGCCTCGTCGCTGACGGAGAGGATCTGCGCCGCGAGCACGGCGGCGTTTTTCGCGCCGTTGATGGCCACGGTCGCAACCGGGATGCCGCTGGGCATCTGCACGGTAGACAGCAGGGCGTCCAGCCCGTCGACCGCGCCGCCCTTCATGGGGATGCCGATGACCGGCAGGGTGGAATTGGCGGCGAATGCGCCTGCGAGGTGCGCTGCCATCCCGGCTGCGCAGATGAGCACGCCGAAGCCGTTGGCGCGGGCGTCTTTGGCGAAGTCCGCTGCAGCGACCGGGGAGCGGTGCGCGCTGAGGATGTGCGTCTCGTAGGGGATGCCAAAGGCGTCGAGCTGCTGGCAGGCCGCCTTGACGACCGGCCAATCAGAGTCGCTGCCCATAATGACTGCTACTTTTTTCATGAGATCCTCCTTAAAAAGATGAAATGAAAATAAAAAAAGGGTAAACCCGTTGCCCATGGAGTCCCATGGTCACAGGTTTGCCCAGACGGTCGACAGTTCGTATTACAGCAGGCTCCCATGTGGTGTGCTCCACGTTCCGTCAGTTGCCTGTGCTTTCAATGTGTTCATTATCTCAGACGCGACAGGAAAAGTCAATTCCCGACGCAGCATTTTCCATGGGAGCACGGCACAAAAATTCCGACCGATCGCGGTATTTTTTCGCTGATATGTGAAAAAGTACCGCTTCGCGGCGCGCGCTCGCACACTTGTCCGGCGTGAGCGCACAAGAGCGGCCGGCTCGTGCAGATTTCGCCCGGGCCATGCACTGCGTCCTTGCCGGGGTCGGCGCGGAGACGGGCGCGTACAATGGTTTTGAAAATTCAAGATGTAACGCATATTTTTTGCCGAAGAAGTTGATTTCTTACAGAAATGTGCTATAATTTAACTGGTGTTGTCTACCACCCCCCGCGGGTAATCAACACGGCGTTCGGTTTCCGGCGGCGTGGAATGCGCCTGCTTCGGACGCCGTGGGTAGAGCTGAGAAGAGAAAGAGATGGGGCGAGAGTGATGGAGACTGTGGTTTCCTATCCGGGCGTGAAAAATTGCACCGCGCAGCGCGCGATGTATATAGAGCGGCCGCGTGTCGCCGAAAAGCGGGCGTATCTTGCCCTCAAGCGCGCGTTCGACATTTCCGGTGCGCTGGTGGGCTTGGCTGTGCTGGCACTGCCGATGTCGGTCATCGCGCTGATCATTGCGCTCGACTCGCCGGGCGATCCGATCTTTCGGCAGGAGCGCTTGGGCAAGGACGGCAAGCCGTTTACTATGTATAAGTTTCGCTCCATGTGCCAAGACGCCGAGCGGGACGGACCGCGCTGGGCGGACGCGGATGATGGGCGCTGTACGCGCTTTGGTGCGTTTTTGCGCCGGACGCGGCTGGATGAGCTGCCGCAGATCTGGAACATCCTCAAGGGCGACATGAGCTTTGTCGGTCCGAGGCCGGAGCGCGCGTGCTTTTACAGGCTGTTTGAGGAATACATCGTCGGCTTTTCCAACCGTCTGGCCGTGACGCCCGGATTGACCGGCTATGCGCAGGTCAACGGCGGCTACGACCTCAAGCCGGAGGAAAAGATCGTGTACGACATGGAGTACATCGAACACAGGTCGGTTTGGATGGATCTGCTCTGTATTCTGAAAACGATCCGCGTGGTTTTTTGCGGAGACGGCGCGCGATGAAGAAAATACATTTGGAGGACGACCCACTGTATGAATGAAAGTCAAAGAACGCATAGACCTGCCGGTGGCACGGAACTGTCGCTGTGGGACGTTGCGAAGATCCTGCTGTCCAAGCTCCACTGGGTGCTGCTGGCGGGCATCGTTGCGGCTGCGCTGGTTTACATGGCGATCAGCGTGTTTGTCACGCCGACCTATGAGTCCCGCGTGAGCTTTTACGTTTACAACAGTACGAATAATACCGCGCAAGGAACGATCAACAACAGCGACCTGCAGGCTGCGGAGAGCCTTGCTACAACCTATTCCAAGATCCTGGAGAGCAATTCCGTCCTGGATTCCGTCCTGACGGATATCCGTGGGGAGACGGCACTGTCGAGAAAAGAACTCAATCGCATGGTGAAGGTCTCCGTCATTTCGGACACGCAGCTGTTGGAGGTGGTGGTGACTTCTACCGACCCAAAGCTTGCTTGCCGGATCGCGGGCGCATTTGCGAAGGTCGCGCCGACGGAGATCATCCGCATCACCAAGGCAGGCGGCGTGGAGGTCGTCGACCAGCCGGAGGTCGCGTCGGAAAAGACTGCGCCGAGAACCGTGTTTGACAGTGCGATCGGCTTTGTGATTGGCGTGATCGTGATCTCGGTCATTCTTGTGCTGCGTATGCTGGCGGATACAACGATCTACCTGCCGGAGGATATTGAATGCGCGGCGAATGTGACGATCCTCGGCATGATACCGGAGATCAACATCACAAATGACGCCTGTGCGGAGTGGGCGCTGACGGAAGGAGGTGCGGTGCTTTACCATGAAAAAGAAAAATGTTCGGAAAACAACGAGGGAAACGGTTCGGGCAAACCGGAAGCGTTTGCTGACCAATGAGTCGCCGTTTGCGATCAAGGAGGCCTATGTAAAGCTGCGCACCAGCCTGTTGTTTTGCATGACGGCGGATAAGGAGCGCCCCTGCTCGACCTTTGCCATCACGAGCGCAAAGCCCTCAGAGGGCAAGAGCCTCACGGCGGCGAACATCGCCATCAGCTACGCCATGCTCGGCAAGCGCGTGCTGCTTGTCGACGCGGATATGCGCAAGCCGACGCAGCGGCGTCTGTGGAAAGTGCGAAGCACTGCCGGCCTGTGTGACTTTTTGGCGAAGATCAGCCGGCTCGAGCTTGTGAAGGTGACGGATCTGCCGCTGTGGATCGTCTGCACCGGTACGATCCCGCCCAACCCGTCCGAGCTGCTCTCGTCCGAGCGGATGAGACGCTTCGTGGCGGAGAGTGCCAAGACCTACGATTATGTGATCATCGACACGCCGCCGATCAACACGGTGGCGGATGCGCAGATCATTTCCACCTATGTGGACGGTGTGGTGCTCGTGACGAAATCCGGTGTGACGACCACGGACGAGCTCAGCGACGCCAAGGACGCCGTGCTGCGCGCAGGCGGGAACCTGTGCGGCGTGGTGCTCAACGACATGAATATGAAGTCCGGAAAATACGCCTATAAGTATAAGTACAAATACGGCGGCAAGTACGGGTATAAGTATTCGTATTCCGATCCCTATGAAGCGCAGTAACGGCGGGATCGACCTGTCGCTGGACTATCATGCACACGTCCTGCCCGGCTGTGACCATGGGAGCGACAGGCTTGAGACGTCTTTGCGGCAGCTGGATATGGCAGCTGCGGCCGGCATCCGAACGGTCTGCGCGACGCCGCACTTTTACCCGCACAAGGAATCGGCGGAATCCTTCCTGCGCCGCAGGGAGGAGTGCGCGCAGCTGCTGCGTGCGCATCTGCCGGAACGAGCGCCGCAGATTTGCCTCGGTGCGGAGGTGCTCATCTGCGACGGGATGGAGCGGCTTGAGGGCCTGCACCGTCTGTGCCGCGAGGGCACGAATGAGCTGCTGCTCGAAATGCCGTTTTATGCGTGGCCGGAGTCTATCTGGGACACGCTGTATCAGCTGCTGGATCTGCAGGATATACAAATTATCCTCGCACACGCCGAGCGCTATCCGGCTGCGGACATCGAGCAGCTGGCGCGCGACGGTGTGCCGCTGCAGCTCAATGCCGCGTGCCTGACAAAGCCGCTGCACCGCAAGCGCTATCTCACCTGGATCGAAGGCGGCTGCGTGCGCTATCTCGGCAGCGACATCCATATGCTCGGCAGCGGCTATCAGGATTGGGAGAAATGTGCAAGGCTGCTGGAAAAGAGAGTGCCATGAAACAAGATACTCTGACCGGTGCGGCCGACAAGCAGCCGCTGGTTTCCGTGATCATGCCCGCATACAATGCTGAGAAATACATCGGGGAAGCCATTGCTTCCGTGTGCGCCCAGACGTATGAAAACTGGAATCTGCTGATCCTCGATGACGGTTCTGCTGACCGCACAGCCGAGATCGCGCAGGCCTATGCGCAGCAGGATGCGCGCATTCAGGTCTTGCGCAATCCGCAGAACATGGGTGTTGCACGCACAAGAAACCGAGGCTTTGATCTTGCGCAGGGGGAATGGATCGCGCTGCTTGACAGTGATGATAGATGGCGTGCGCAGAAGATGGAAAAACAGCTTGCGCTCGCTGTGCGTAGTGGATCGCAGCTGTTGTATACGTCTTACGCGCTTTTTGCGGATGCAGAGCGGGAGCTGACCGTCTACCATGTTCCGGAGTCAACGGATTACCGCCATTTGCTCAATGAGAATGTTATCGGCTGCTCGACAGTGCTGCTGCATAGGTCGGTTTTGGAGCATTTTCGATTTCGTGAGGATGTTTACCATGAGGATTATGCACTGTGGCTGGCGATTCTTCGCGGCGGGTATACGGCAGCCGGCTGTCCTGAGGTTCTGACAGACTGGCGCGTGTCAGAACAGTCGAGATCATTCGACAAACGCGCCGCTGCAAAAAATCGTTGGCGGATCTACCGGGATGTTGAGCGGCTCTCGCTGCCACGATCCGCTTGCGCGTTTTTTTCTTACGCACTCCATGGCGTGCGTAAGCACGGGAGAATCTAACCATGGGAGAAGTGAAGGTTTTGACTGCGCATCAGACGCTCCTGCTGGAGATGCTCAAGGACTTTGACGCCGTGTGCCGTGAGCACCATATATCCTATCAGCTCTTCGCCGGAACGGCGTTGGGCGCCGTTCGTCACCACGGCTTCATCCCGTGGGACGATGATGTGGATGTGATCCTCATGCGCAGCGAATATGACCGCTTGCTTACGGAGGCGGCGGGGGACTTTGATCCTGAGCGCTACTATGTGCAGCGGGAAAACAGCGCGCACTGGCCCATGCAGTTTTCCAAGCTGCGCAGAAACCATACGGCCTGCATCGAAAAATATCATCCGAAAGACCCGCTTGTCCATCAGGGCGTCTACATAGACATTTTTCCGTGCGACAATCTTTCGGATCGGCCGCTGATGCGGCGGCTGCAATTTGCGGCGTCCAAGGCGATCATTGCAAAGGCACTCTATGCGCGCGGCTATGAGACGGACAGCGCGGCGAAAAAAGTGTTCATGCAGCTTTGCCGCCTGCTGCCGCGCCGGGCGTTGGAAACGCTCTGTATACGCAGAGGAGACGACCGGACCGCGCTGCTTCATTCGTTTCTGGCGGCCGGAAAACGGTATGAAAATAATCTGCTCCCGCGTGAGTGGCTGACAGAGTCGGTCGAGCTCCCGTTTGAGGATGGCGTGTTTCCGGTCACGGCGCATTATGACGCGCTGCTGACGCAGCTGTACGGCAACTGGTGTGCGCTTCCGTCTCCGTCGGAGCGCAGGTGTAAGGAGCACGCGGCAATCATCGATCTCGAGCGCTCCTACACGCATTATCTTGCCGCACAGCAGGCAATGCGTATTGATGTCTACACGCGGAGCATCCGCTGACTGCCGGAGGAATGTATGGATAGAGTAGAGGTTGTCTGCGTCACCATGGGGCAGAAAGACTTAACGATCGCGGATAAAATGCACATTACCGGCGATGCCGTGTTTGGAAATCAGGCCGACGGATACCGCAAAGAGACACAGTTAAACGCTGGGCGCACGTTGCGCATGATCACCACGGACACGCGGGGCGTCGGCGTCAACCGCAACATTGCGCTGCTGCACGCTGCCGGAGATATCCTGCTTTTTGCCGACGATGATATCTGCTATGCCGACGGTTATGCCGATGGTGTGCGCCGCGCCTATGCGCAGCATCCGGATGCGGATATGATCCTTTTTTCCCTGGACATTACGCAGGGCGGGCGTGTGATCCGCCGGATCAAAAACCGCGACGGACGCCTGCGCTTTCACCGCGCTCTGCGGTATGGGACGTGCGTTTGCTCTATCCGCCGTGACAGCCAGCGCCGTGCGAACATTTGGTTTTCCACGATCTTCGGCGGCGGCACGAACTATGCCCACGGGGAGGACACGCTGTTTTTGTGTGACGCGTTTCGTCGAGGGCTTCGGGTGTATACGAGCAGCTTCTGCCTGGGTACCTGTGCCAAGGACGCGTCCACCTGTTTTCACGGCTTTGATGAAAAGTATTTTTACGATCAGGGCGTTTTGTATCGGGCGGCATTCGGTGCGGCTGCAGTGCCGCTGTGCCTGCGCTTTTGCCTGAAGCGGTACGGTGCATACCGAGAAGAGATGACCTTTTCCCAAGCTTTGCGGGCAATGCACCGGGGTACCAGGGAAACGCCAAGAGAAAGAAACCCATAACGTTTCTGATGTTTTGGTTCGATCGATTCAAATGCAAAGGGGGGGAAACCGTTTGAAACAAGAAAATCAACCGGTCAAAAAAGCATCTGGTGGTGGTGTAAAACCGCTGCCGATCGTGATCGCAGTGATCACTGTGATCGCGCTTGCCGTTCTCGTTGTGGTGCTGGTTCGCGGCCATAAGCCTGCGGACACGCTCACACCGCTGCAGAGCGCAGAGCCAATACCCGTATCCGCGGATGCAAAGCTGTCCACTCCGGTCGGAGACCTTGTGCTGCCGCAGGAGTTGGCAGCGGTCTGCCGGATCGAGGATGTCTCTGCGGATGGGCAGTATGCCGTGCGCGTATCTGCGCCGGTTGGAACGGATGACGTGCTGCTGTTTGTGCTGTCCGTCGGCGAAAACGGGAGCGGTTATGCTCTTGGCAGTGCACCGGATGCATCCGGTGCGCAGACGGCTATCTGGCTGGATATCCACGAGATCCCGAAAGACGCTGCGTGGACGGCGGACGAATACGCTCATATCAATGCACTGCAGAGTTTCGTCAATGATCTCATCGAGCAGATCAACCATCTGGAAGGCTTTCAGGGAGGTGCGGGATGACTATCCCAAAGTTAAAGCGCAGACTCGGTGCTTTGCTGTATCATACGGTTGCGAAGCACTTACCGCCTTCCTATAGCAGCTTAAAGCTTGGCCAGACGGCTTTACGCCGGTTTTGCGGAAGATGGATGCTGGCCGATTGTGGAAAACGGGTAAATATTGAGAAAAATGCTACCTTTTCTGCAAAAGTAACTCTTGGTGACGATTCCGGAATCGGCATCAATGCCAAAATTTATGGTACTTGTCACATTGGCCGCTGTGTGATGATGGGGACGGATGTCACGATTATCACAAGAAATCACTGTTTTGAGCGGACGGATGTTCCTATGATGGAACAGGGGTTTGAAGCCGAGTTGCCTGTCTGTATCTGAGACGATGTTTGGATCGGAGACCGTGTTTTGATTTTGCCGGGCGTACACATCGGAAATGGCTGCATCATTGCGGCGGGCGCGGTCGTGACAAAGGATGTCCCGGACTATGCGATCGCTGCAGGAGTGCCTGCTCAGGTGATCCGTATGCGTAAGCAATGCGGCGTCGAGGTGCAATAGAAGAAATGAGGTGAGTACCATCGAAGTTTCCTTGTGGATCCTGCTCGGCATCGGGTTTGCCGGCAGCGCCGCATGGCTTGTTCTCATGCGGGATCGGCTGAACATGGCATGGTATGCGGCAATCCCTTTGGCAATTTTTCATACCGTTTTCGGCGTGCTGACGGTGAAGGTATTCGCCTTTCTTGAAACCGGATTTGACAAAGCCACCCTCGGCAACATGAGCCTGTTTGGCGGAGTGTTCTTTATGCCGGTGGCTTACTGGCTCGGTGCAAAGCTTTTCAAGCGGCCGATGAAAGAGACCTTTGATGTCTTTACGCCTTGCATGATCTTTACAGTCATGTGCGCCCGCATCAACTGCATCCTTTCCGGGTGCTGCACCGGCCTGATCATACCAGGAACGCAGCTGCGCTGTCCAACAAGGGAGCTGGAGTTGGTGTATTACATCGTGATGCTGATCCTGCTCATTCCCCGTGTGAAAAAGGATGAAAACCCCGGCACCTGTTACCCACTCTACATGGCAAGCTATGGTGCGTTCCGGTTTGTTATCGAGTTCTTTCGGACATCGAGCTCGGGGATGCTGTTTCATCTGTCCCATATCTGGGCCGCGCTTGCATTTGCGGCAGGACTCAGTGTTTACATAGAGGTCAATAATAGAAATCACAGAGTGAAGAAAGGAAAGAAGGTAGGAAGGAAATGAAAAATATGTATCGGCGCTTCCTTTCCCTTGTGCTGTGTATGTGCATGGTGTTCGTGTTGCTTCCCAACATCGCCATGCCTGCGTATGCGGCGAACAGCGGCACCGTTATCGGGCTGGCTGACGAGAGCATCGGCCTGAGCTTCTCCGGCACTGCGGACAACGCGTGGAGCGCCAGCAGCACGCAGATCATCGGTAAGGCTCGGTCTACGTCTGGGTCAGGCTGCGGCGGTGGCAGTAACTATCGTTCTACGCTGACCATCACCAACAAGAAGACCACAAAGGCGACGCTGTCCTTTGACTATACCGTCGTGGTAAGCGAAGGTACGATTCTGGTGAACAACACCACGACCACCGCAAACGGCAGCTTCAGCATGGAGCTTGCAGCCGGCGGCACCGTTGAGGTGGAGATCGAATCCGGCAGCACCAGCGCCGACACCCAGATCACTATGACCAACGTGAAGCTGGTGGCCGATGTGAGCGCCACCGTGACCTTCCAGCCCGCCGAGAACGGCTCCTATACCGTGTACGGGCGGAATATCACCGAGGTGTACACCCACACCCAGAGCTCCATGACCGCCTATCAGGTGGAGGCGACCCCGGCGGAGGGCTACCGCTTCAAGGGGTGGTACGATGTGGCCAGCGGAAAGTGCATCAGCACCGATGCCAAGACCGCTCTGAACTTTGACAGTGACCGTACCATCACGGCGCGGTTCGTCAGCAAGGAGCTGGCGCTCTTTGAGGCCGGCGGCCAGATCTTTGACGACCTGAACGACGCGATCGCGGAGGCGCAGAAGAACCTGCCCGCTATCATCACGCTCGCCGAGAGCGGTAAGATCACGGGGAACTATACCATCCCCAGCAAGGTCACCCTGCTGATCCCCTTCGACGAGGCCAAGACCTGCTATACCAGTACCCCGACAGCCATCACCTCTACCCCGGCCGCTAAGCCCTTCCGGACGCTGACCATGGCGGCGGGCAGCTCCCTCACCCTTGCAAACGGGGCGGCCATCAGCATCGGCGGCCAGTATTATGCCGCCTCCGGCGGTCAGCAGGGCCGCATCGTCGGGCCTTATGGCTACATCAAAATGGAATCTGATAGCGCCATCACCGTGCAGTCCGGCGCAAGCCTGTACGCATGGGGCTTCATCTCCGGCAGCGGCTCTGTCACCGTGGAGTCCGGCGGCTCTGTTTACGAGTGGTATCAGGTGCTGGACTTCCGCGGCGGCTCGGCATCTTCTGCTATGGGCAACGAGGTGTTCCCCTTTAACCAGTACGCCGTGCAGAATGTGGAGGTACCCCTGACCCTGCACGCCGGCGCCAGCGAGACGGTGTATACTGCGGTATACGCCGTGAGGAAGATCAACCCAACCTCCATTCCCTTTATCGGGGACAAAGGCATGTTCAACATCGTCTCCGGCAGTCTGACCAAGGCGTATGACGGCGCCACCGACCGCATCATCTACACCATCAACGGTGAGGCAGAGCTCAACAGCCTGAACCTGAAGCTGGCAGGCATGAGCGTCAGCTCCAGCAGCTATGTTCTGCCGCTGACCAACAACATGACCATAAATCTGAACACCGGCAGCAAGCTGACTATCAACCAGACGGCGGCGCTGCTGCCCGGCGTGGAGACCACCATCGCCAAGGACGCCGAGCTGGTGGTGTCCAGCGGCAAGAGCATCTACATCTATGACCGTGACGAGTGGGGCGGATACTGCGGCGCCGGTGATGTACAGTACATGTCGGTAGTCGTTGCCCCCGGACGGACAGGTAAGCGTGCGCCTCTGGCGGATGTAAAGGTGGACGTCAACGGTACACTGACCGCCATCGGCGGCATCTACACCACCGCCAGCGGCGCGGACATCTGCTCCAGCGCCGGTACCGGCGCCTACAACCAGAAGGGTACCCCCGGAACGGAGACCAAGACGTATCAGTACACGCAGAAGGGCAGCGTGACGGCACATGAGATCCCCATCACCGCCGCAAAGCTACACAACGCTGACGGCACCTACTTTGAGACTGCGAAGGCTCAGACCGGCAATACCATCGACTATGTCCGAGGCACATGGGGCGGAAAGCCTTGCGCGCATGAGAGTAAGGAGCTTCGCGGCGCGAAGGATGCCACCTGCACCACGACCGGCTATACTGGCGACACCTACTGCAAGGATTGTAACGAAAAGATCGCAGACGGCGAGGTCATTCCCGCGCTTGGCCACGCTTGGGACAATGGTGTGATCACGACCGCTCCGACTTGTGAAAACGCCGGTGTCAAGACGTTTACCTGCACGCGCTGCAAGGAGACCAAAACAGAGGCCATCAGCGCGACCGGCCACACGCCTGTTCAGATCCCCGAAAAACCGGCCACCTGCACCGAGCCCGGCCATAAGGCCGGCACGAAGTGCTCTGTTTGCGGTGCGGTCCTTTCCGGCTTGGAAGAAATCCCTGCCAAGGGGCACGCCGTGGTCGTTGACCCGGCAGTCGAGCCGACCTGCACCGAGCCCGGTAAGACGGAGGGCGAGCACTGCTCCGTCTGCAACGAGGTACTCGTTGCGCAAAAGGAAATTCCTGCAAAGGGACATCATCCAGTCGTCCGTGATGCTAGGGCTGCTACCCTCACAGAAGACGGCTATACCGGTGATACTTATTGCGATGTTTGTGGTGAGCCTCTGAAAAAGGGCGAGGTCATTCCCAAAACCGGCGCTGTGATCACTTGGATCGTTGACGGCAAGCAAACTACTGAGGTGTATGAGAAGGGAAAAACACCGACCTTCCCGGGCACGCCCGAAAAACCCGAAACTGCGCGTTATCGCTATGTGTTTGCCGGTTGGGATCAGGAGATCGTTCCCGTTACTTCCGATGCGACATATACTGCACAGTTTACCCAGGTTGGCAAAAACGGTCTGTGCGTCGAGGGAGCGGATACCTACTGGATCGCCAACGGCGAGAATGTTGCATTCCCCGGTCTGATCCGCATCAATGTCGGCAGCGAGGCACAGCCGCATTATCACTATTACTACTTTGGCGAAGACGGTAAGGCGGTAAAAGACGGCAACTATAAGGTGGACAAGAATAACGACCTGCCGCTGCCGGCTTACCAGTATTGCTTTGATGCCGATGGCGTCATCATTCATGACGACGATACATCCAAAAACGGCATTTGCCCGGGTGATGGATCGAAGTACTACTATGTTGACGGCGTGAAGGTTGGCGAAGGTCTGATTTGTGTTGATGGCGCTTTCTACTATGCGCGCACATCCAACGGCGAAATCGTTCGTGACCGCGATTACTGGATCGCAAAGACGAATGGTTATCCGATCGAGGCGCGGACTTATCATTTCGATGCCGATGGCAAGATGGTGATCGACGGGTTCGTGGACATCAATGGCGGTACTTACTACTTTGTTAAGGGCGAGTGCGCAAAAGGCTTGACGAAGATCGGTGAGGACTACTACTTCTTCAACGCCGCCAGCGGCCTGATGTACAAGGACGCAAATATGTGGGTGCCCGCCAATGATTACGGCGTCGAGCCCGGAATGCATTACTTTGATGCAGAGGGCAAGATGTTCGTTCCCAACGTGGAAACCGGCGTCAAGAAGATCGTTGCCGAAAACGGCAAGCTGTACTTCACCATCGACGGCGTGAAGATGGCCAACGGTCTGTATGAGCTGGATGGTGCGTATTACTTCGCGTGGTACGATGGTACGCTTGTGACCAATGGCTCTGCATATGTGGAGACCACGGAGCTGAGCGGCAACGGCTGGTACGGCTTCGGCGCGGACGGCAAGCTCATCATGACCGGCTTTGTGACCGGCAACGGAAAGACCTACTACTACGCCGACGGCGTGCGTGCCAAGGGCTTGACGAAGATCGGCGAGGACTACTACTTCTTCAACGCCGGCA
>ERZ773114.1130-NODE-1130-length-29378-cov-19.363162_pt1 | contig 29378 bp, 20 predicted proteins | sample MGYA00580564_ERZ773114 | MGnify/ENA primary metagenome ERZ773114 (study PRJEB29015, sample SAMEA2737836) | human gut metagenome | biome: human gut; feature: human-associated habitat; material: faeces | place: China | collected 2012 ... | reverse complement strand
GACGGAAAATCTGCAAGCAGATTGCGTACAAAGCCGTCAGGCGGGCTTTATTCAGTGTTTCCTTAGCCCAGAACAACTTCGATTTCGTTCTTGTCAGCCAGTGCAGCAGCCGGTACATAGTCGCCGTCCAGTGCCTTGCCGTTCAATGTCAGGGAAGCCACGCCGCTTTGTACGTGGTTCGGGTTCTTGACCGTGATAGACAGCTGCTTGCCGCGGAACAGTTTTTCCATGGTGAAGCCGTCCCATGCTGCCGGAATCGACGGGCAGATGTGCAGACCGTCAGCGTCCGGACGCATGCCGCAGATACCCTCGACACAGCCAACCATAACGGTGGAAGCGGTACCGGTCAGCCAGTGTACGTGAGAACGTCCTGCATACGGGGAAGCGGTAGACTCGGTGAACTGACCGTGTACGTACGGTTCCAGTACACGCTGTTCTGCCTTGTCGTTCATGGAAGCCGGTGAGCTTTCCTCGAAGTAGCGGAATGCATCGTCACCGTGTCCCAGCAGGCTCTCTGCCAGAATCAGCCAGCCCTGCGACTGGGAGAAAATACCGCCGTTTTCCTTGGTGTCCGGATTGAAGATGTGCATCAGGGCACCGTCGAAATAGTGGTCGATATACGGCGGATCCAGCAGCTTTGCACCATACGGGGTGTCCAGAATGTCTGCTACAGACTGCATTGCCTTGTCGCTCTGTTCCTTGGAAGCGAAGCCGGAAATGACGCTCCAGCTCTGGGGGTTCAGCCACATGGAAGCTTCCGGATCCTTCTTGGCACCAACTACTACGCCGTCTTCGCGGATACCGCGGATAAAGCGGTCTTCGTCCCAGCATGCAGCCAGTGCTTCGCCCAGAGCCTTCTGAGCCTTGTCCAGATAGGAAACATACTCGCTGTCCTTGCGTTCTGCTGCCAGTTCATGCATCATGGACATTGCATAGTACAGCTGGAATGCCACGAAAGTGGACTCGCCCTTTTTGCCCAGACGCAGGCAGTCGTTCCAGTCTGCGTGCAGACCAGCCGGCATGTTGTGGTCGCCCAGACGTTCCATGGAGAAGCGGATCGCACGTTTCAGGTGGTCGTAAACAGTATCTTCGCCGCCGTTTGCATAGACGATCACTTCGTCATAGAATGCCTTGTTGCCGGATTCGCCCACATACTTGCGAATGGTGGGGAACAGCCACAGAGCATCGTCTGCACGGTAGGACGGGTGACCGGTTTCCTTGACATATTCCGGATCGTCCGGTGTGTTTTCATGACCGGCGTTGTGGTCGAACTTGACCAGCGGCAGACCGCCGCCGTTGTCTACCTGTGCAGACAGCATAAAGCGGATCTTTTCTGCGGCGAGTTCCGGATCCAGATGAATGATACCCTGAATGTCCTGTACGGTATCGCGGTAGCCGTAGCCGTTCCGCAGACCGCAGTATACAAACGATGCGGCACGGGACCAGATAAAGGTGATGAAGCACTGATAAGCGTTCCAGACGTTGATCATGTTGTTGAACGCATCAGACGGTGTGCTGACCTGGAAATGGTTCAGCTTGCCGTGCCAGTATTCCTTCAGAGCCTCTACTTCGCTGTCGACCTTGCCGGCAGCTTCATAGGAAGCGAGGATTTCGTTTGCCTGTGCATTGTCTTTCTGACCCAGTACGAAGATCAGTTCCTTGGATTCGCCCGGCTGGAGGGTGATGTCACTCTGGAGAGCACCGCAGGCATTGCTGTTGTAGTTCATCTCACCGGTGCACTTGCCCTGCTCTACAGCGATCGGGTTGGAATAGGTGCGGTACGGACCAATGAAGCTGTCCAGATTGCCGTTATAGCCGGAGATCGGAGCACCTACCATGCCGAAGAAACGCTCTCTGTGGTTGGAACCGGTAGCGTCCTTGCCGTCATTTTCGTTGATGTGCTGGAGGATCTTGTTGCCCTCGAAGCTGGTGCGGGTGATGAACAGGGTGTATTGGAGGTTGACCTGATCCTGTTCGTAGTTGTTGTCGTTGGTGAACTCTACGAAACCGAATGTGGACAGGTTTCTCGGCTTGTCGCTGTTGTTGGTGATGACTGCACGCCATACCTCATAAGTTGCCCCGATGGGTACATAATAAGTGACTTCGGAGGAAATGCCGGCATAGTCTGCGGAAATTACGGTGTAAGCAGTACCGTGGCGGCAGACGCTCTTGTAGGAATCCAGCGGCTTGCCTACCGGCTGCCATGTAGCAGACCAGTAATCCTTGGTGTCGTTATCCCGCAGGTAAATGTAGCGTCCGGGCAGTGCCATCATGGAGTTGAAGCGGAAACGGCTGATTCTGCCGTTTGCACCGGACTTGACAAAGCTGTATCCGGCAGCGTTGTTGGAGATCATTGCACCGTATTCCGGAGAACCGAGGTAGTTTACCCAGGGTGCCGGCGTATCCGGTCGGTCGATCACGTATTCTTTGTTTTTCAGGTCAAAATAACCATACTGCATAGGGAGTATCTCCTTTACATCTGTATTTTCAATGTCAAATGACCATCACCGATAAAGACAGTGCGGTCGTACATTTATCATACCATACCACAGAAGATTTTGCAAGAGATTTGCGAAAAAATTTGCAGAAAATGTGGTATGGCTTCTGTGGGCTTTGCAGAGCGAATAGGGACACACATCTTTTCGGCAACATCATTTTGTACGGAAATACACAAAATGTTTTCCCGCCGGCTTGACAGACAAGCTTTTGTGTGCTATAATGTACTTATTGAACCAGTACAATTAGTACAGAGGAGGGAGTCCGTGGAAATTATCATCAGCGGCAACAGCAGCAAGCCCATTTACACCCAGATCACGGAGCAGCTGAAAGCCCAGATCATGGACGGCACGCTGCATGCCGGCGAATCGCTGCCGTCTATGCGAAGTCTGGCGAAGTCCCTGCATGTCAGCGTGATTACAGTGCAGCGGGCGTATGAGGAACTACAGCGGGACGGATTTCTGGAAACGACAGTCGGGCGGGGCAGCTTTGTGGCTGCCCAGAATCCGGAGATCTATCGGGAAGAACAGCAGCGAAAGGCGGAGGAGCACCTGCTGGCGGCGGCGGAAATTGCCCGCGTCAGCGGCATTTCGCTGGAATCGCTGGTGCAGGCACTGACCATTTTTTATCGGGAGGAAGAATAGCCATGCAGAATATTTTAGAAGTACGGGATCTGGGGCGTTCCTATGTGAATTTCCGGCTGGAACACATCAGCTTTTCCATTGCCGGCGGAACGATCATGGGCTTAGTAGGCGAAAACGGAGCCGGAAAAAGCACTACTATTCGGGGCATTCTGGGGCTGATCCGGCGGGAGTGCGGAGAGGTGCTGTTCTGCGGCGAACCGCTGAACACAGACAGCGTTGCCATGAAGGAGCAGATCGGCGTGGTGTTTGACAGTCTTTGCTTTTCACCGGAACTGACGGTGGAAAAGGCGGGGAAGATCTGCCGCAGCATCTATTCCAACTGGGACGAAGCCTATTTTCAGGAGCTGTTGCAGCAGTTCTCCCTGCTGCCCAAGCAGAAGGTCAAGGAACTGTCCCGCGGCATGAGCATGAAGCTTTCGCTGGTGCTGGCATTTGCCCACCACCCGAAGCTGCTGATCCTGGACGAGCCTACCAGCGGACTGGATCCTGTGGTGCGGGACGACCTGCTGGATTTGTTTCTGGAATTCGTGCAGGACGAGGAACACGCTATTCTGATCTCCACCCACATCACCAGCGATCTGGAAAAGGTGGCGGATTATGTGACATTTCTCCATGCGGGAAAGCTGCTGCTTTCCAAGCCCAAGGACGAACTGCTCTGGCAGTACGGCATTCTCCGCTGCGGAGAAGCATTATTCCAGAAGCTGGAATCGTCAGAGGTGCTGGCGTGGCGGAAAAAGGACTATTCCTATGATGTGCTCGTGCCGGATCGGAAGGCGATTTTGCGGAAGTATCCGGAGGCTGTTATAGATCAGGTCACAATGGACGAGATCCTGTTGTTGTATGTGAAAGGAGTGCAGGGCAAATGAAAGGACTGCTTTTGAAAGATTTCTATACCATATGGAAAGGCGGACGAATTTTCCTCATTCTGTACGTCTTTATGGCAGCTGTTTCCGGCGTGAATATCCAGAACGGCTGGTCTTACATGGGCTTCTGGCTGGTGATGATGGACTCGCAGACCTCAAGCACTTTTTCCTATGACCATTCCTGCAACTGGAACCGCTTTGCACTGACGATGCCCGTCACGCGAAAAGACGTGGTGCGGTCGAAATTCCTGTTGCAGCTGCTGATCGTATGCGGCAGTACACTGGCGTATCTCGTGCTGGCAGCCCTTGTCAGTCTGGTGCTGCGGACGTTTGAAGTCAAGGCGTTCTGCAATATGCTGTTTGCCGCATGGCTCGTGCTCTGGGTTGTGCTGCTCATGGGCAGCGTTTCCACACTGCTGTTGTTCCGGTTCCCGCCGGAATATGCACGGCTGATCTCCATTTTGATCTATGTGATTCCGGCGTGTGCTTTCATGGGTGCGGGCAGCGTTTTCATGCAGGAAATGACAGACAATCTTGCCACTCTGCCTGCGGAATTTTCCGCAATGCTGCTGCCGGCGGCGATTGCCATGCCGGTGCTGTCGCTGGTGGTTTCCGGACTGTGCTATGTCTTTAGCTGCCGGATCTTCCAGAAGAAAGATCTGGCGTAATTCCGTGATGCAGCAGCATCTCCGCAGAAAGGACTGTTATTGTGAAACCTATTGCTCATATTGAAAACGATTTTCCCACCAAGTTCGGCATTCCCCGCCAGAGTGGACTGGTCAACAGCCTGCATGCCCGCATTGTCATGGAGCCGGAATACCGGAATCCCGATGCGTTTCGGGGGCTGGAGGATTACTCCCACATCTGGCTGATCTGGGAATTCTCGCAGGCGGTGCGGCAGAAGTGGTCGCCTACCGTTCGCCCGCCCCGTCTGGGCGGCAATGTCCGCATGGGCGTTTTTGCGACACGCTCACCGTTTCGTCCCAATCCGCTGGGGCTGTCGGTGGTGCAGCTGGAAGAAATCGTGCTGCATGGGGCGAATGCTCCCTACCTGACGGTTTCCGGTGCCGACCTGATGCATGGCACGCCCATTTACGACATCAAGCCGTACCTGCCACACATTGACAGCCACCCCGAAGCCAGGGGCGGTTTTGCTCTGCCGGCAGCGGCTCATCGTCTGGAAGTTCGCTTTCCGGAAGTCTGGCTGGAGAAAGTGCCGGAATCCCTGCGGGCAGGACTGACCGAGGTGCTGGCACAAGACCCCCGCCCGTCCTACCAGCACGACGCCGATCGGGTGTACGGCTTCCCGTTCGCCGGTCTGGAAGTCCGCTTTACCGTGGACGGCGAAGTGCTGACGGTTTGCGAAATTCTGGAAGCGACGGTATAAACTTACGACATCTGCACATACTTCAGGCAGTATCACATGAAGGCAATACCGCACAAAGAGCGTCTGGCGACTTTGCACGCCATCTGCTTGCAAATTTCCCGTCATATTTCACAAAAATGCTCGTGAATACATCCAGTATTCACTCCGCTTTTTGTTTCATCTGACGAAAAATTTGACGACGCATCTGTCGCACAATCTTTGTGCGGTATTGCCTAAAGCGTATGTGGTGCTGCCTGAAAGTGTTTCCGTAGAAAAAAATTTCGTCGGATACTTGACAAGGCGAAGGTTCTGTGGTACAATGTCTTTAGTTAGAGATAACTAACTTCAAAATGAACATGCGTAATGGAGAAGGAAACACGGTATAAAGCTTGTGTACACAGCCGAAAGGCGGGATTTGTACAGTGCTTCCGCGATACGTAAAGGAGTATTCTACTATGAGTTATTTGCAGATCGAAAAAGTTGTCGGCAGAGAGATTCTGGATTCCAGAGGCAATCCGACTGTAGAAGCAGAAGTCACACTGGTTGACGGTACTGTTGCAAGAGGTACTGCCCCCAGCGGTGCTTCTACCGGCGAATTCGAAGCACTGGAACTGCGTGACGGCGACAAGGCTCGCTATCTGGGCAAGGGCGTGACCAAGGCTGTAGAAAATATCAATACCGTTATCAACGAAACTATCACTGGTATGGACGCATCTGATCTGTACGCAGTAGACAAGGCAATGATCGCCGCAGACGGCACCAAGGACAAGTCCAATCTGGGTGCCAATGCGATTCTGGCAGTTTCCATTGCTACAGCAAGAGCCGCAGCAACTGCACTGGACATTCCGCTGTATCGTTTTCTGGGCGGCGTATCCGGCACTCGTCTGCCGGTTCCGATGATGAACATTCTGAACGGCGGTGCTCATGCCACCAATACGGTAGACACACAGGAATTCATGATCATGCCGGTAGGTGCTCCCAGCTTTAAGGAAGCCCTGCGTTGGTGTGCAGAAGTGTTCCACAATCTGGCGAAGATCCTGAAGTCCAAGGGACTGGCAACTTCTGTCGGCGACGAGGGCGGCTTTGCTCCGAACCTGTCCAGCGATGACGAAACCATTGAAACCATTCTGGAAGCGGTAAAGGCAGCAGGCTATGAGCCGGGCAGAGATTTCATGATCGCGATGGACGCGGCTTCTTCCGAATGGAAAAGCGAAAAGGGCAAGGGCTTCTATCACCAGCCGAAGTCCGGCAGAGATTTTACTTCCGACGAACTGATCCAGCACTGGGCTGATCTGGTAGAGAAGTATCCGATCATCTCGATCGAAGACGCTCTGGACGAAGAAGACTGGGAAGGCTGGCAGAAGCTGACGGCAAAGCTGGGCGGCAAGGTACAGCTGGTTGGCGACGACCTGTTCGTTACCAATACTGAACGTCTGAAGAAGGGCATCGAACTGGGCTGCGGCAACTCCATTCTGATCAAGCTGAACCAGATCGGTTCTGTTTCCGAAACACTGGAAGCGATCCAGATGGCTCACAATGCAGGCTACACTGCAATTTCTTCTCACCGTTCCGGCGAAACCGCAGATACGACCATTGCTGATCTGGCAGTTGCACTGAATACCTGCCAGATCAAGACTGGTGCTCCCAGCCGTTCGGAACGTGTGGCAAAGTATAACCAGCTGCTCCGCATCGAAGAAGAACTGGGCGACAGTGCCGTATATCCGGGCATGGCAGCATTCCACGTCAAGTGATTCTAATGTCTGTGCAACACTGAAACGACTGCTTTAGGATTTCCCTTGGAACTCTTGGCAAATGAGGCTCCCTTGAAAAGGGTGATTCCCCATGGAATGGGGAAATGTCATGAAGTGACAAAAGGGACGGCTCGGTAAGAGCTGGCAAGCCGCAGGCTTGACTGAGGGATTTAAAACTATAAGTAAAAGATTTTAGTAGAATCCCTCCACCAGCTTTGCCGGTCCCCCTCCCTTTTCAAGGGAGGCTTGTTCCTGAAATTGTTGTAATGCCATAATAATCCTATGCACGAGTTTTGTACGCAGTTGTTTAATAGGCATTCCTCACACAACATTTGCTTTCCTTTCAGGGTGAGATTTCACCCGCTTTTAGAACTCTTTCATAACCTTATGAGAAAACGGTACGTACTGGCAACAGGCGTACCGTTTTTTCTTGTAAGTTGTTACAATTTTTATTGTGCAAATCATACAAAATATATAAAATAGCTTGACGCTTCCCCGAAAAAATGATATAATTTTTATAAAGGTTTTCCTTTTTATTTTCAATAGCATATTATTATTTTAGAAAGCGAGGTCGATTTTTATGAAAAGAAGAACAAGGATAATTTCTGCTGTTTGTGCAGCTGCACTGTTGGGAAGTGCAATGACGATGCCGGCAGCAGCATACCCCATGCATATGAATGGGGAAGCTGAAGTGCCGCTGGCACAGGTGCTGCAGATGCTGGAAAATGACAAGACGGCATATGTGGAAAAGGGCGAAAGCATGTACTATGGCTTGAAAGATCCCACACCAGCAGGCATGTATGACAACATTTTTTATGCAACGGCGGAACAAGATGATTTGATTCAGCTCAACGAGTATGCATATCGGATTCAGCTGGAGCAGGACGTGGCAGATGTGCGGGAACTGACAGAACAGCTTTGCGGTCTGCTGACCAAAAAGGAAAATGCAGAGGAGCCGACTGCCGATCTGGCATTGAGTACCGAAGAATCGGAAACACGCCAGCTGACTATGACCGCAGAGGGAAACGGAGCATATACGCTGCGATTCAGCACATCATCGTATCGTCTGGACGAGGAAAAACTTTGTCAGTTCCTCCAGACCTTGTCCGGTTTTGTATCGGTACAGCAGGAAGTCTGGGGCGTTTCTTTAAAGGAAAACAATATCGCACCAATGTGGGATGGTCAAAAGAGTTCTGGTATTTGTTGCGTTACTCTGAAAGAGGGGGCTGTTCTGACACCGGAAGATCTGGATCTGGACTTTGATGTGGAGATCGAACAAAATGAAAAAGGCACGTGTACTATAATTCCCAAGAAATTTCTTAACATGCAGCAGCGTTATCAATTGCTGCGGAAAGTTTCTCTCATGGTGGAAGCCGGAGAGAAAATCGATCGAGTAGGTGTTTCCTATGCCATATATGAATCTGCCCTCAATACAGCGGCAGAGTCGGACGGCTCCATACAGCTAATGGGGCGGGGCGACTGTGACGGCAGCAAGGAACTCGACAGTTCTGATGTTTTCGAACTGTTACAGCACACGGCAAATGTCGGTGCCGGAAACGAGGGCACGCTGACCGGCAAGGAACTGCTTGCGGCTGACATTGACGGCAACGGCAGCGTAGATTCTACCGATCTCTTTGAACTGCTCCGCTACTGTGCAGAAAAGGGTGCCGGCTTGCAGCCCACCTGGACGGAAATTCTGGGCTGATTGCAGGGCTTCGCATGCTGATACGAATCATACAAAACAGTTTATATGCGGATTAAAATTATGAAGCAAGGCAAAGAAGTCGCCCCTGAAAGGGGAGATGTCACGAAGTGACAGAGGGGTTTTTACACTTAGATTTTCTTGATGATATAATAAAAAGAACTCCTCCGATGCTGATACAGACTTTGAAATATTGCTGTAAATAGAAATATTCCCACGGGGTGCTCCCTGTGGGAATATTTTTTTGGGCAATACCGCACAAAGATTGTGCGACAGATGCGTCGTCAAATTTTTCGTCAGATGAAACAAAAAGCGGAGTGAATACTTGATGTATTCACGAGCATTTTTGTGAAATATGACGGGAAATTTGCAAGCAGATGGCGTGCAAAGTCGCCAGACGCTCTTTGTGCGGTATTGCCTTTGGTTATTTTTCTCGCTGTGTCCCGATCTGTTTCCCCAGAAGCAGCAGCCCCAGCAGGTTCGGCACTGCCATAAGCCCGTTGGCAATGTCGGAGAGTGCCCACACCGACCGCAGGGAAACCACAGCCCCTACGCCTGCCGCCAGACAGAACAACACCCGATAGGGCAGCCGCCACGTTTCGCCGCCCAGATACCGCACCGCCTGTTCCCCGCAGCAGCACCAGCCGATCAGCGTACAGAATGCAAACAGTGCGGTGATGCCTGCCATCAGTTCCGGTGCGGCTTGCCCGAAAACGCCCGAAAATGCGGTGGAAATGATGCCGCCGGCGTTGTCTGCCTGCGTCATGGCTCCGCTGGTGAGAACTGCCAGAGCTGTCAGCGTGCAGCACACCAGCGTATCCAATGCCACCTCCACCATGCTCCACATGCCCTGTAGCTGGGCATCTTCGGAGCTGCCGCCGGCGTGGACAAGGGCACTGCTCCCCAGTCCGGCTTCGTTGGAAAATACCCCGTGCCGCAGACCAGTCTGCACAGCACGCTGCAAAACAGCACCGGAGATTCCGCCGCCTACGGCATGCAGCCCGAATGCTTCGCGGAAAATCTGTCCGAATGCTGCCGGCAGTGCGGCGGCGTTCCGGAAGATCACTCCCAGTGCCGCCAGCAGATACACCGCCGACAGTACCGGCATAAGCCACTGAATGACCTTGCCGGTGGAGCGTGTGCCGCGGAGCAAAATAATTCCCAGCAGAAGCGTGACACCGATTCCTGTCCACAGCGGCGGCAGGGAGAACGCCTCCGCGGCAAGGGTGGAAATGGCACTGCTCTGTGTCATGTTGCCCATGCCCAGCGAAGCACCGATGCAGCAAAGACTGTAAAATACTGCCAGAACGGGACTGTGCAGCCCGAACCGGAGATACGCCATGGGGCCGCCTGCCTTGGTGCCGTCGGGGAGTGTGCGGGCATACCGCAGAGCCAGTACATTTTCGCTGTAAGTCAGAGCCATGCCCAGCAGGGCGGATACCCACATCCAGAAAATTGCACCGGCACCGCCCAGACAGAGAGCCGCCGCCACGCCCAGAATGTTTCCCGTGCCCATCGCGGCGGCAAGAGCAGTGGAAAAGGTCTGGAACTGGGTAAGGGAAGTGCCGCCCTTGCCGGACTTGGTACGCAGGCTGCCGAACGTCCGCCGCAGAATGGTTTTCCAGCCCCAGAACTGGAAGAACCGCAGCCGGAAACTCAGGCACAGCCCTGTCCCCAGCAGCAGCACCAGCAGCCCTGTCCCCCAGATGTATGATGCTACGCGTTCCAGCATAATTTTCCTCCTGACAGTATATCTATAGTTTATCATGATCTGTCTGCACAAAACGGTTTATATGCGGTATTGCCTATGAGGAATAAAAAGGATTTGTGTGCAATCTATTCGCATTCTCTTGACGAAAATGTGTTCTCGGGGTATAATAGAAACAGAGCAGATCGCTCTACTAGGGGGTGTTGACACTATAATGATATGCGAATTTTGTGAGGTGATTTTTCTCCGTTCTAGGCAAAAATTCGCAGGCGTGCTTTCGCACGGCAAGGATTTTTAACGACGAACGGGGAAAAATCACCCCAAAAGACACGTGTCAGGCTTAGTGTCAACACACCCTAATGTATATGAATGTAGGAACCCCGATTATGTCTGTAGGAGGAATCCATGAAGCAGTATACTGCGGATAAACATGCACAATATACGCTGCAAATTGCAACACCGATCGTGACGGCGGTGCTGATCGGTTTGGTATGGTACTTTCTGGCAGTGCTGCCCCATTGGCTGCTGTGGACACTGACGGCAGTGCTGGCGGCAGCAGCGATCCTGCTGTCCACACTGCTGCTGCCTATGTGGTTCTGCACTGTGACCTATTGTGTATCGGCGACCCATATCACCCGAAAATGCGGCATTTTTTTCATACAGGAGCAAGTCATGCGGACACAGGCGTTGCAGTTCAGCAGCATTTTTCAGGCACCCTTTGCCGATGCCACCGGCATGAATTTTATCCCGCTGCATGCCTATGGCGGCACGGTCATTCTGTCGTTTTTGAGCAGTTCTGACGCGGCAGAGATACAGGCGTTTCTGCAAAAGACGGTCTACAGCCACAGCCAGCGGACACTGGAAGTGCCTGTCGCCGGAAATCCCGCAGACATTCCGCAGGAGCCGCAGTTCGATGCGTTTGAAAGTGCGGTGCAGCCGCCGGCAGGAACTGGCAGCAATGCGGAAGATCCGCAGGAAAGGAGCAGCCCATGATGCGGCTTGGGACTGCCGGTGAGGCAGTGTATCGGGAACACCCGATCAAGATTTTACGCTACAGTGCCAAAAACCTGTGGCTGTTGATTTTCCCGCTGCTGCGAAGCCTGCGGTTCTATCCGTTCTCACTTCAGAAACTTATCGACTGGGGAGCCGGTGCGTGGTTTGACCTGCTGGTTGCCCTGCTGATTCTGGGCATCGGTACGCTTCGCTGGCATGCCTGCACATATTATTTCGACGAAGTTTCCATTCGCTCCCAAAGCGGGCTCCTCCTGCGGCGGGGGACGGAGATCCCGCTGGAACGTATTGCCTCCACGGTGGAGGAACACCCGTTTTACCTCCGCCCTCTGCGGGCAGCCTGTTTGCAGATCAGCACCGCAGCCGGTGCTGTGCCGGAAGCGGATATGCACCTGACCTTGTATCTGCGGGATCTGCACCGGCTGCGGCAGCACATTCCCGTGCTGCAAAATGGCAGCACTGGTGCGGTGGCGTATCACACGCCGGCGTGGCGAATGCTGTTGTTCTCGGCGTTGTTCTCCAGCAGCTTTTCCGGTGCGATATACATTGCCACCATCTGCTTTCAGGGCGGACGCATCACTTCCGATCTGGTGCAGCAGTTTCAGGCACAGCAAATTCTGGAAGATGCCACCGACAGAGCATCGACAGCGTTCCACGGCGTGCCGCGAATCGCCATTACGATCGGCATTGTGATTCTGGCGTTGTGGCTGATCTCGTTCGGGCGGAACCTGCTGCGGTACGGCAGATTCCGCATGCGGTTTGGGGAGGAGTTCATCTCGGTGCACACGGGGATCCTCACCCGCCGGCGGTATCATCTGCGGGACAACGCCATTATTTTCCCCGACCTGCGGCAGAATCTGCTGATGAAGATATTCGGCATGGTATCCCTCCACATTCGCTGCCCCGGCTACGGCAGCCGGCGGGATACGCTGCCGGTGCTGATTCCGCTGGTTCGGAAAAAAAACTCACAGGCACTGCTGGAAAAGCTGCACGCAGTACCAGTTATGGAACACCCGAAACTTCATGCACGCTCCAATATCCGGTTTTTCTGGTCCTTTGTGTGGCCGCCGGTGATCGGGCTTTGTGCGATTCTGCCGGCACGGTTTATTCTGCTGTGGCTGCTGCCAAATCTGGGGGCGATCATTCGGTTCTGTTCCGTGATGCTGATTATTCCGCTGGTGTGGCTGCTGTGTATCCGCATTGTGGCGATGTTCACGGAATCGGTCACCATGGACGACCAGCATTTGCAGATGCATTTTTGCAGCTGGTTCACGTTCCACACCATTACGGTGAACCACGCCCGCATTGTCCGCACGGACCTGATGCAGACACCCGCACAGAAGATGTACGGCGTTTGTCATCTGTATATCACCTGTAACGGGCCCCGCCAGCAGCGGTTCAAGCTGACGGCTCTGCCGGAGGCAAAGGCACGGGAAATCGTGGAAACGCTGGCTCGGACAGAAATGCAGGATATGTCTTGAATCAATTTGTAAAACCGGTTTCTGGGGGTAGAAGCCGGTTTTTTGTTGTGAAAAATAGTTGACTTTTTACAAAATATGTGCTACAATAAAAGTGCAAACGATTTGCATAAAAAAGGAATGGAGGAATGAGAAGATGCGGTTATGGAAAAAGGTTCTGGCTGCGGCAACTGCCGGTGTACTTTGCTTGGGAAGTGTAAGTGTTCCCAGTTTGCAGAACGTGTTGGAATCTGCGGAGACGGTGCTGTCGGCGAGTGCATTGGTGCCAAATGAGTATGATGGAATTTGTGGGGATTTGTACTATAAGAATTATTATAATGATTTGATTTCCATAGTCGGTTGTAATACAGATGTTGAATCTGTGGAAATTCCGGCTGAGATTGACGGGAAACGTGTGACGAGCATTGGAGATGATGCTTTTCGCGACTGCACCAGTTTGACAGAACTCACGATACCGGACAGCGTGACGAGTATCGGGAGGTATGTTTTTTACGGCTGTACCAGTTTGACAGCAGTCACGATACCGGATGGCGTGACAAGTATTGGATGGAATGTTTTTTCCGACTGTACCAGTTTGACAGCAATCACGATACCGGACAGTGTGACAAGTATTGGATGGAGTGCTTTTTACAACTGTACTAGTTTGACATCAATCACGATACCAGACAGCGTGACGGAAATTGAAGAAGGTACTTTTTTCGGATGCACCAATTTGAAAAATGTTTATATTTCTGATTTGGAATCTTGGTGTAAGATTAATTTCGGCGGTTTTACTTCCAATCCATTGTGCTGTGGTGCCAATCTTTATGTAAACAGAGAGTTGGCAACAGAAATTACGATACCGGACAGCGTGATAAGTATTGGAGATTATGCTTTTGACGGCTGTACCAGTTTGACAGCAATCATGATGCCAGACAGCGTGACGGAAATTGGAGATTATGCTTTTTACGACTGTACCGGTTTGACAGAAATTACAATACCGGACAGCGTGACAAGTATTGGAGATAGTGCTTTTCACAACTGTACTAGTTTGACATCAATTACGATACCGAATAGTGTGACAAGCATTGAACAAGAAACCTTTTACAACTGTACCAGTTTGACAGAAATTATGATACCGGACAGCGTGACTAAAATTGGAGATGGTGCTTTTTGCTACTGCACCAATTTGACAGAAATTACGATACCGGATAGTGTGACAAGTATTGGAGAGAATGCTTTTAGAATCTGTACCAATTTGACAGCAATCACGATATTGAATGGCGTGACGAGTATTAGAAAGTATGCTTTTTCTGATTGTACCAGTTTAACAGAAATCACAATACCGGACAGCGTGACTGAAATTGGAGATGGTGCTTTTTACGACTGCACCAATTTGACAATCTACGGATACACCGGTTCCTACGCAGAAACCTATGCTAAGGAAAATGACATTCCTTTTGTTTCTCTGAACAATATTACAACAACTGAAACCACTACTACCACTATAGAAACAACAGTTACAACGAAAGCGACAACGACTACAGAAACAGACACTACAGAAGCAACATCTACAACGAAAGCAACAACAACTACAGAAACAGGCACTACAAAAACAACAGCTGCAACGAAAGCAACAACGACTACAGAAACAGGCACTACAAAAACAACAGCTGCAACGAAAGCAACAACAACTACGGAAACAGCCACTACAGAAGCAACATCTACAACGAAAGCAACAACGACTACGGAAACAGGCACTACAAAAACAACAGTTACAACGAAAGCGACAACAACTACGAAAACGGACACTACAAAAACAACAGCTGTAACGAAAGCAACAACAACTACTACAGAAACAGCTACTACCGAAGCGACATCTACAACGAAAGCAACAACTACGGAAACGGACACTACAAAAACAACAGCTGCAACTAAAACGACAACAACAGCCACTATAGAAGCTACAACCACCACCAAAAAAGATTCCGAAACACCCACCGTCATTTATGGCGACATTACCCTTGACGGACGTGTAGATATTACTGATGCCGTTTTGCTGAACAAGTTCTGCTCTGGTGCGGTGATCTTGAATGATGCTGCCAAGCTGAACAGTGACTGTGACGGCGACGGCGATATAACCGGAAACGATGCTGTAGCTCTGCTGCAATTCTTGGTGCAGATCGTACAGAAGCTGCCTTATACAGCATAATTCTATTGCAATAACCCAAAAACCGGCTCCCGCATTTCCCATGCAGGAGCCGGTTTTCGATTTTCTTACATTTGCAGAATCGCTGTCAGGATTCGCAGAATCTTTGCCCCGTAGCCGGCACCGCCTGCCCAGCCCCTGCCGTTGGGATTCTCCGGAATCCCCAGCCACTCCACATAGGGGGCACAGCCCCGCTGCACATACCGGAAGCGGTCGTCCACGCAGGCCTGCTGCAAGGCTGCCGTGCTGGCATAGGCTTTCAGGTGCTGGATCTGTGCACGGATTCCCAGCTGCGGCGTGGCAAAGGAATTGCCTTTTACTCCGTTGCTGGTCACGCCCATGCCGCAGAAATTGTTCTGCTCCAGCGTCACCGCCGAGCCACGAAAGGTGAAGTTCCCCGTTTCCAGACAGGACTGTGCAAAGGCAATGTCCCCGCGGATCCCTTCGGCAGCCCCCTCGCTCAGGTAGCAGGGGATCATGTCCAGTACGCTCTGTGCCACATTGGGATTCACTGTACGCAGATAGGCGGTCATCTGTGCGGCAGTCGCCTGTGCCGTGCCGGTGATCGGCGTGAGTTCGGTGGTCAGCCTGCCGCTGGCATCGGCACGGTAGACCACGCCGTCCAGCGTCACGGTGCGGCTGCGAACCAGCTTGCCGTCCTCGCCGAAATAATACAACGCCCCGTCGATCTCTTGCAGCCCCAGCAGGGCGGTTTCGGTGTCCTCGCTGAAGTAGTAGCTGCTGCTCCCGTCCGTCTGCCAGCCGGTCTGTATCTCGCCCTCTACATTATAATAGGAAAGGCTGCCGTCAGAAAAGGCGTGTATCCCTGTGTCCTGCATGCCGTATGTTTCCGAGAAGCTGTAGCGGTGTCCGTCGATTTCCTGTTCGCCGGTTTCTTTCAGCCCGCTGTCGTCGGTGTAATAGCGGTAGCCGCCGGACTCCACCCAGCCCAGAACCAGTTCGCCGGTTTCCGGATCGTAGTACCGGCGTTCTCCGTCAACTGTCCGCCAGCCGGTTTTCTGGGTGCCGGTGTAGTCGAACAGATAGGCGGTGCCGTCTATGGTGACTTCGCCGGTGACCGGTGTCCCGTCGGCATCGTAATAGCAGCGGCTGCCGTCCCCGCGGGTTTCCCATGTGCCTTGGGTGGTTGCGGTTGCCACCGGTACGGCAGGGAAGTCCTCCGCCGCTGCGGAAACACCGCCCAGCAGACAGGCAGTCCCCAGCCCCGCGGCAAGTGCCAGCCAGAATGGAAAATGTTGCAAAATAAACCTCCTTGAAAAAATTGGATTTTGCGTTCGTTATCTATTTTACCATGCTTTTTGCGGAATTGCAAGTGCTTTTTAGCATATTTGCACGATAAAGTGCCGCTGCATGCAGCGGAAAAATCGAGATTTCGTCAAAATTACGGGGGGAACGGCGAAAACCGGCTTGTTCTTTGGCGGAATTGTCGAAAAAAATAACGCAGACTTTGTTGACAATACGGCAAAAATCCGCTATAATGTAGGAGAACAGAAGTAATAGGATAAGATTGAGGAAAACAGGGGGATACCGGTGGGAGAACGCATCGGAGAAAATTGCTGCGGTCTTTGCAGCAGGAGGAATTTATGTCTTTACAGGAAAAAGAAACACTGGAACTGGCACAGGCAAAAATGCAGGAATATTTGCAGGACAATGCGGTCTGCTCCATGGACGAGTATGTTCAGCACGGAACAACCAGCACATTGCAGCACTGCCTTTCGGTAGTGCGGATCAGCTGTGCCATTGCCGTTGGTCTGCATATCCATGTAAATTATGAAAATCTGATCCTCGGGGCATTGCTCCATGATTTCTACTTGTACGACTGGCACAACCATGTGGACGAGGGCGTACTCCACGGCTTTGCACACCCGCACATTGCCTGCAAAAATGCGGCAATGCGGTTTCATGTTAATGCGGAGGTACAGCATATCATCACCACACACATGTGGCCCTTGACGCTGCGGTTCGTGCCCCGTTCCAGAGAAGCGGTGATCGTCTGCCTTGCGGACAAGTACTGCTCCACGCTGGAAACGGCAGCGGGCATGGTTCATGTAGCGGCAGCTCTGTTCCGGAAAAGGAGGGTCTGACAGATGGTATACAATTTAACAGAATGTGCTGCCCTTTTCTTCGCCTATGCCGCCATGGGCTGGTTTATGGAAGTCTTGTACATGGGCGTGCGGGAACGGCATCTCACCAACCGCGGTTTTCTGCTGGGACCCTGCTGTCCGATTTATGGAGCCGGCATGCTGGGCATCACCCTGCTGTTTCAGGGCAGCCACTACGGCTATTGGCACGTGTTCTTCTCGATCATTCTGCTGTGCAGTCTGCTGGAATACGCAGTCAGTGCCCTCATGGAACGAGTGTTCCACACACGCTGGTGGGATTATCACGATATGAAGTTCAACATTCACGGACGGATCTGTCTGGAAACCATGCTGCCGTTCGGACTGCTGGGCACATTTGCCCTCTATCGCATCAATCCGTTTCTGATGATGCTGTTTCACCGGATCCCCGGCTATGTTTCCGGAAAACTGGTGACTGGTGTAGTCGTTTTGTTTCTGGCAGATCTAGTCATTTCTGTTTGCGTGCTGCGGAATCTGTCCCTGCCGGACGGTGATGCAGACCATACCGCAGAGATCTCCCGCCGCGTCTGGGAAGATCTGAAAAAGCGGCTGGGGTAAGGAAACACTGCATAAAGCCCGCCTGACGGCTTTGTACGCAATCTGCGTGCAGATTTTCCGTCATATTGCCCAGAAATCCCTTGCCATACATAAAGTATGCCTGCGGAATTTCTATGCAATCTGTCGAAAAATCTGACGACGCATCTTACGCACAAGCTTTATGCAGCGTTTCCTTAAGAACTCGTTCAGATTTTTGTGGTTCTGAACAAATTGAATAAAACTTTTTCGTGCATTCTGCTGTGCTTTGGCGGAATGCACTTTTTTTGTGTCAGGCAAATGAAAACCGCAAAATCCCCTTGACAAAATAAATAGCATGCGTTATAATAGAACAAAGTTATTTCATAACAATGTTATTGAATCTGAATGGGGGTGAAACACTTGGAGTGTGATGCAAACACATTTTTTGGGGTGATGAATGCGTTTCGCAGTCTGAATCTGTTTTCGCTGCTGCCGCTGTCCCGACAGGAGTATATGGTGATGTTTGTAATTGCCAGACAGCGGAAAACCAATCCGGAGGGCAGCACGGTGTCTATGGTGACACAGAAGATGCACGTGCCCCAGCCGGCAGTTTCCCGCACGCTGCGTGGGCTGGAAAACGACGGTTATATCTGCCGCGAAGTATGCCGCACTGACCGGCGGAATACCTATGTGACACTGACGGCTGCCGGCGAGGCAGAGGTGCAGCGGGCGAATCAGCTGTTGGAGGATTTTCACAGGGGGATTCAGAAACGCTTTACACAGGAAGAAGCCGACCAGCTGATGGAACTGCTTCAGCGGCTCTATGCGGCGGCCTCAGAGGAACTGGAGGAAATGAAAGGAGCGAGAGCGACTAATGGGTAAACTTTTCAAAAATCTGAAACCCTACTGGAGTTCCGTGTTGCTGATCTTGGTGCTGTTGGTGGTACAGGCATTTTGTGACCTGTCCCTGCCGCAGTACACTTCGGATATTATTGACACCGGAATCCAGAACAGCGGTGTGGAACACATTCTGCCGGAACAGATCACAGCAGAAGAATTTGAAAACGCCCAGCTTTTCATGACGGAAAGCGAAAAACAGAAGTGGCAGAATGCCTATGACGGAGAGCAGCGAAAGGAAAGTCTGTCGGGCAAAGATCTGGACGAACTGGACAGCGACCTGCTGATACCGGTGTTGCTGAACTATCAGATGTCCATGATGAGTGAGGACAGCTTTCGGGAGATGCTGGCACAGCAGCAGACCGATCCCAACGCGGCGGCTCAGATGGAGCAGATGACCGTGGAGGAACTCGGTGCTGCCATGGGCGTGGAACTGCACCCGTTCCAGCGGACAGAGGAGGACAGCGACGGCAACTCGTCCACAGTGACTTGTGTCGATGTCCGCCCCGTGTTTGCGGCAATGCAGCAGAGCGGACAGCTGAATGAAGATACAGTCACCCAGATGCGTTCCCAGCTGGAAGATATGCTGGACACTATGGGGGATTCGCTGGTACAGTCTATGGGCGTTGCCTATGCGGTGCAGTGTGACAAAGACGCAGGGCTGGACGTAGACAAGATCCAGACCAGCTATCTCTGGCGAACCGGCAGCAAGATGATGGCAATGGCATTTGCCATGATGGCTGCGGCGATCTGTGTCTGTTATGTGGCTTCCCGCGTGGGTGCCGGTGTCGGACGTGATCTCCGCGGCAAGGTGTTCAGCCGTGTCATGCAGTTTTCCAGTGCGGAAATGGATCAGTTTTCCACTGCTTCGCTGATTACCCGAAGCACCAATGATATTCAGCAGGTGCAGATGGTTACGGCGATTTTCCTGCGAATGCTGCTGTATGCTCCGATTCTGGGCATTGGCGGCGTTCTGAAAGTGGTAAACACCGGAGCCGGCATGGGCTGGGTCATTGTACTGGCAGTGCTGGTAATTCTGGGAATCGTCGGCGTGCTGATGGCGATCGCTATGCCGAAGTTCCAGAAAATGCAGGTGCTGGTGGATAAGGTGAATCTGGTTTCCCGTGAGATCCTGACCGGACTGTCCGTCATTCGGGCGTTCGGACGGGAAAAGACCGAGGAAGAACGCTTCGACAAGGCGAACCGCGATCTCACCAAGACCAACCTGTTTGTCAACCGTGTCATGACCTTCATGATGCCGGTGATGATGCTGATCATGTACAGCCTGACCATTCTGATCGTGTGGGTCGGTGCTCACCGCATTGACGGCGGCTCTATGCAGGTCGGCTCTATGACTGCGTTCATTACGTATGCGATGATGATCGTCATGTCGTTCCTGATGCTGACCATGATGTCCGTCATGCTGCCCCGTGGTTCTGTGGCAGCCAAACGTATTGACGAAGTGCTGCAAACCAAGACCTCTGTACAGGAAACAGCACAGCCGAAACATTTGCAGGACAGCAAGGGCGTGCTGACCTTTGACCATGTCTGCTTCCGCTATCCGCATGCGGAGGAGGACGCTCTGACAGACCTTTGCTTCACGGCAAAGCCCAACCAGACCACGGCGATCATCGGCAGCACCGGCTGCGGCAAGTCCACACTGGTGAACCTGATTCCCCGTCTTTACGATGTCACAGCAGGCAGCATTACGCTGGACGGCGTGGAACTGCGTGACCTGCCGCTGGAAGAACTGCGGCAGCAGATCGGTTTTGTTCCGCAAAAGGGCGTGCTGTTCTCCGGTACCATTGCCAGCAACCTGCGGTTCGGCAATCCGGACGCTTCCGATGCAGAAGTACAGCAGGCGGCGGAAATTGCACAGGCAATGGAATTTATCCAAGAGAAGCCCGACCGGTTCGACAGTACCATTGCACAGGGCGGTACCAATGTTTCCGGCGGACAGAAACAGCGTCTGACTATTGCCAGAGCCATTGCCAAGCACCCGAAAGTGTTCGTCTTTGACGACAGCTTCTCCGCACTGGATCTGAAAACCGATGCGGCTCTGCGAAAGGCACTGGGAGAACAGGTGCAGGACAGCACCATGATCATCGTGGCACAGCGAATCAGCACCATTCTCCATGCTGACCAGATTCTGGTTCTGGAAGAAGGCAAAATTGTCGGCAAGGGCACCCATGAGGAACTGCTGAAGAACTGTGAGGTATATCAGCAGATCGCCAAGTCCCAGCTTTCCCCGTCGGAACTGGGCTTGGAGGAAACACCGGAGGAAGGAGCGATGACAGATGGCGAATGAAAGACGGCGTATGGGCGGACGCGGACAGATGCCGGTAGAAAAGGCGAAGGACTTTAAAGGCTCTATCGGAAAACTGTTTGCATATATGAAGCAATATCATGCCGCAGTGGCCGTGGTAATTCTGTGTGCAATTGCCTCCACCGTGTTCAGCGTGATCGGACCGGACATTCTGGGTAAGGCGACCACGGAACTTTCCAACGGACTGCTGGCGAAGATTCAGGGAACTGGCAGCATTGATTTCACCAAGATCGGACAGATTTTGCTGTTTGTGCTGGGACTATATTTGCTGAGTACTCTGTTCAGCTTTGTGCAGGGCTGGCTGATGACCGGTGTCACACAGAAAGTCTGCTACCGTATGCGGAAAGACATTTCGGAAAAAATCGACCGCATGCCAATGGCATATTTTGAAAGCCGTACCTACGGCGAAGTGTTGTCCCGCATCACCAACGACGTGGACACACTGGGACAGAGCCTGAACCAGAGCATCACCCAGATCATCACTTCCGTGGCGACTATGGTCGGCGTACTGGTAATGATGCTTCGTATCTCGCCGCTGATGACTCTGATCGCTGTGGTAATTCTCCCGATTTCCGTAACTCTGATTTCTCTGGTGGTGAAAAAATCCCAGAAGTACTTCAAGCAGCAGCAGGAATATCTGGGACACATCAACGGACAAGTGGAAGAAACCTACGCCGGTCATACAGTGATTCAGGCGTATAATAAGGAAAAGAACATGGTGCAGCAGTTTCAGGAAACCAATGATACCCTGTACCACTCCGCATGGAAATCTCAGTTTCTGTCTGGCTTGATGCAGCCGATCATGATGTTCGTGGGCAATCTGGGTTATGCCGCTGTGGCACTGTCCGGCGGTCTGCTGGCGATTCGCGGCACGATCACCATTGGTGACATTCAGGCGTTTATTCAGTATGTGAAGAACTTCACCCAGCCCATGCAGCAGATCGCACAGGTACTCAATCAGGTGCAGTCTATGGCTGCGGCAAGCGAACGTGTCTTTGAATTCCTCGAAGAAGCGGAAGAAGTGCAGACGGCAGAGCACCCGCTGGAACTGGCAAACGTGGAGGGTAATGTTGATTTTCAGCATGTTTCCTTTGGCTACCAGCCGGAGCAGTGCGTTATCCACGATTTCAGTGCCAAGGTAAAGTCCGGACAGAAGATCGCCATTGTAGGCCCCACCGGTGCCGGAAAAACCACAATGGTGAAGCTGCTGATGCGGTTCTATGATGTCAGTGGCGGTGCGATCCTGCTGGACGGCCATGATGTGCGGGACTTCGACCGCCACAAGCTGCGGGAATCTTTCGGCATGGTGTTGCAGGACACATGGCTGTTTCAGGGTACCATTATGGAGAATATCCGGTACGGCAGACTGGACGCGACAGATGAAGAAGTCATTGCCGCCGCAAAGGCTGCCCATGCGGACAGCTTTATCCGCCAGCTGCCGGACGGCTACCAGATGGAACTGAACGAAGATGCCAGCAATGTTTCACAGGGACAGAAACAGCTGCTCACCATTGCCCGTGCCATTCTGGCGGACAATCGGGTCATGATTCTGGACGAGGCGACCTCCTCTGTGGATACCCGTACAGAAATTCTGATCCAAAAGGCAATGGATCACCTCATGGAGGGCAGAACCAGCTTTATCATTGCCCACCGGCTGTCCACCATTCGCAATGCCGATATGATTCTGGTCATGAAGGACGGGGACATCATCGAGCAGGGCACCCACGAAGAACTGCTGAAGAAGAACGGCTTCTATGCCGATCTGTATCGTTCACAATTTGCCCAGACTGCATAAGGCGGTACCGCACGAAGAATAGCATTCCCTTGAAAATGCCTCGTACAGCGTTGTGCTGTGCGGGGCATTTTTGCATTTGCAGGGAAATTTTGCAGGGCAGGCGGTTTTCGTGGTTTTTATGGATTTTGGGATATGGCTTTCGTACTTTTCCGTGTTTTTTGCATAAAAAGGGCTTGCCAAACGGGAAAGATTGTGCTATAATGTTGGTATCTGTTGTTCTGTCCGCAGGAGGGGAACGGCGGAACACACTTTCCGGATTCTGTTGCTGGAATCCGGCGATCATCTTATCATTTAAGGAGGACTTTCATGGCAACCACCAAAATCCAAGCTGCCACACAGACTGCGAAACGCAGTTTCAGTGCCGGCAGTGTCATCTCTGCAATCGGCAGATGGATCGTCCGGAACCGGATCTATCTCATCGCCTTTGCCATTCCGGCTGTGCTGACCTATCTGGCATACGCCCTTTTCGGACTCTACCCCTTTGGCGAAGAATCCGTGCTCTGTCTGGACCTGAACGGACAGTATGTGTATTATTTCGAGGCACTCCGTGATGCGTTCTGGGGTGACGGCAGCATTTTTTACAACTGGTCGCGAAATCTTTCCGGCGAGTTTATGGGCATTATCGGCTATTATCTGGCAAGCCCGTTCACGCTGATCGTCATGCTCCTGCCGGAGAAATTCATGCTGAGCAGCCTGCTGATCATGCAGCTGTGCAAGCTGGGTGCAGCCGGTGCAACATTCAACTACTTCTTACAGAAACGCCGCGGCGTACAGCCGTACCCGTCACTGCTCTTTTCCACCATGTATGCGATGATGGCATACGGCGTGATCCAGCTGATCGACCCCATGTGGCTGGACGGTCTGGTATTCCTGCCGCTGATCATGCTGGGCATTGAATATCTGGTCGATGACGGCCGCCGGCTGAATTTCATCATTCCGCTGGCACTGATGTGTGTGGCAAACTTCTACATCGGCTACATGATCTGCTTCTTCGTGATCCTGTACTTCCTGTTTTATCTGTGCTTCGGCTCAGACAAGAAGCGAAAGGGTTATGACTATTTCACCGCGTTTGTACGGATCGCGTATTCTTCCGTCATTGCACTGGCATGTGCGGCATTCATGCTGCTGCCGGTGTACAACGCTCTGAAACTGGGTAAGTTCGAATTCACAGATCCGGACTACAGCTTCCGGTTCCAGTCGTTCCCGCTGAGCAAGAAACTGCTGGAAAATGCACAGGATTCGCCGCTGCTGGTGTTCCTGTGTGATCTGCTGGACATGTTTCCGCAGTTGCTGCCGGCACAGTATGACTCTGTAAACGTACAGGGCAAGCCGGAAATTTACTGCGGTCTGCTGACCTTGGTGCTGCTGCCCCTGTTCTACCTGAACAAAAAGGTCAACCGGAAAAAGAAGATTGGTTACTCTCTGCTGATCGCTGTGATGGTAATGTGCATGCTGATCACACCGGTAGACATGATGTGGCACGGCGGACAGGTGCCGAACTGGCTGCCGTTCCGCTACGCATTCCTGCTGTCCTTTGTGTTCCTGACCATGGCGGCAACTGCATTTGCAAACCGCGACGGCATCGAAAAGAAGCATCTGATCGGCTCGGCAGTGATAATGGCGGTCATCATTGCCATTGTTGCCGGTCTGAAATTTGACCAGATGGCAAAGGGTGCTGTCTGGATCTCTGCGGCACTCATGGGCATTTACCTGATCCTGCTGTACTTCATGCTGGGCGGAAAGATCACGCAGGGCAAGCGTGGCGTAAGCGTTGCCCTAACCACTATGATGCTGATCATGGTAGGCGGCGAAGCAACCTACAACGCTGTAGATTCCATGAAGGACATCGACAAGGAAGTGGCATACTCCACCCGTGCCTCCTATCAGAACTACGTGCAGAACGGACGTGCGGCAACACAGATGCTGGAGGAAAAGGACGACGGCTTCTACCGTGCGGAAAAGACCTTCTTCCGCTGTGTCAACGATAATGCGGCATTCGGACTGAAAGGTATCTCGCACTCCAGTTCTGTTATGAACACCCGTGCCATCAATTTCATTGAAACCTTGGGTTACTGCATGCACAGCTACTATACCCGCTATGACGGCAACACCGAAATTGCGGACTCTCTGCTGGGCATCAAGTATGTGCTGGACCGCGGGGAAAGCGGCGATCAGAACCGCCGTCTGAATCCGGCATATGAAGCACGCTGGGCATACGACTATACCAACGAAAATGGTACTGCAAAGACCATTACCGCTTATGAAAATACCAACGCTCTGTCTATCGGCTACATGGTAGACGAGGATGTGCAGAAGATCGATCATCTGGGCAACGACAATCCGTTCAACAGCCAGAACATCTTCATGAGCACCATGAGCGGACAGACCACATTTGACGAAAACGGACAGTTCCAGAGCTGGCACGAGTATTACACACCGCTGAATCTGGCAGAAAATCCGATCGTCAGCGATGCGATCACCACAAGCCCCTACGGCGAACAGACCAAGTATGACGTGACTGGCGACGGCGACCCCACTGTGGACTTCCATTTGGTGGCAGAGTCCAACGAACCGATCTACATCTACTTCAAGACCGAGTTCCAGAAGAAAGTCAACCTGTGGATGTCCACATGGAACGACAGCGAATGGAGCGAGGCAGAAAACGGCTGGAAGGAATCCAACAGCGGCGACTTCACTTGGAAAGATGCCGATGAATACGCCAAGAACAACGGCGGATTCCAGTCTATGGGCGAATACTTCGAGGGCGATAACTACATTGCTCTGCGTCTGGGTACCTTTGAGCCGGGCACGAAGATCACCCTGCGTATGACCATTGCCAATGAGGAAAAGTTCACCATTGTCAAGAACTTCCTGTTCTACACCTATCATCCGGACGTATTCCAAGAAGATATTGACATTCTGAAGCAGAATCAGTGGCAGATCGATACCAAAAAGAGCAATGACCGGAAGCTGACTGGAACCATTACCGCAGAAGACGGTCAGATCATGATGACTTCCATTCCGGATCAGCCGGGCTGGACCGTCAAGGTGGACGGCAAGAAGGTCGATCAGGTGGCAATCGTAGATGCCATGATCGGTGTGCCGCTGTCTGCCGGAGAACATACCGTGACCATGACCTACACACCGCCGGGGTGGTGGATCGGCATGGGCACACTGGCAGGCGGCATTGTCCTGATCGTGCTGTTCTGGTTCGGTGACCGCAAGCGGTATGCTGCAATGCTGGCAGAGATCGAAGCGGAAAAGGAACGGGAACAGCAGCAGGCGAAAAAACGCGTGAAGCTGAAATCCGGTACCAAGGACAAGGCAAATGACGATTCTCCGGAGAAGCTGCTGGAAAAACTGGAGGCACTCCACCAGCAGGGCATTCTGGACGACAAGGAATTTGCAGCCAAAAAGGCGGAAATCGAAAAGAAAAAGAAAGCGGACGGCAAACAGACATAATCGTTGGTTTTCGTAAGGGCAATACCGCACAAAGATTGTGCGACAGATGCGTCGTCAAATTTTTCGTCAGATGAAACAAAAAGCGGAGTGAATACTGGATGTATTCACGAGCATTTTTGTGAAATATGACGGGAAATTTGCAAGCAGATGGCGTGCAAAGTCGCCAGACGCTCTTTGTGCGGTATTGCCTAAGATACGCTGAAACAAGAAACGGCTCTGCCGCAGGGAAAATCCTGTGGCAGAGCCGTTTTTTTGTGCGGCAATGTTTGAGAAAGACTGCTGGGGAAAAACTTTCTGAGGAAAGGGTTTCCCTCAATAGGCTTCCACGAGCACTGCCGTAAATTTTGACAAAAAAGCCCACCGTAATTCTCTTGGAATTTTGGTGGGTTTCTGGTGGAGCAACCCCATCCAAAAACAAACCCTCCGCTTTTTTTGAATTATCCTCAATTTCAGATAAGAGGAAATCATTGATTGTAACAGGATTATCTCCCGAATTAAAAATAATAGTAAGCTTATCGTCGTACAGATAGATTTTATTAATAAAGACGTTGATAAGGGTTTTTCTGTACTTTATGTCATCAACATTGCCGTCTTTAAGCTTTCTTAAAAAGAAATGCACCATTGGTACTGTAAGCACTGGGAAATTCTTTTCTTCTAAAGCTATTTGTTTTTGTAATTCGGAATGTTCCTTTTCCAAAATAGGTATTTGTTCATATAATGACTTTCTTACAGATTCAAGGTCACATTCTATAATTGCATTTAGAGCGTTCTTATGTTTTCTTTCATTTTCAGATAAAGCCTTTTTGAGAAATTTTAAATGGGCTGTATCTTTTTCGGATTCGCTTATCTTAGAAATACTATTTGCAATTTTCTTGATATTTTCATTTGTTAGAAGTTTTCGACATTCGTTAACCACTAAATCCTCAATATACTCCTTATTTACCTTCTTTTTTTTACAAGCTTTTTTCTTTGTACCATTGCACACATAGTATCTGTACACTTTTCCTGATTTTCCAGTACCCGAAAAGCCTGTCATCATTTCTTTACAATAGCCGCAAAATATTTTTGTCGTAAGTAAATACTCGACCTTAGCTCTCGCTCTTGCGGGAGCTTTTCTGTTTTTATCCATAATTTCAGCCACCTTATTAAATAATTCATCTGAAATAATTCGTGGCATTCCTCCAATTTTTTCAGTTCCCTTATATGTGTAAATGCCAATATATCTTTTATTTTTCAGCATGGAATGAAGGGAATTTTTATTAAATGGAACTCCTCTTGATGTTTTTAATCCTTGTGAATTTAATTGATTTATTATTTCAGTCACAGTCTTTCCACTTGCATAACTTTCAAAAATATATTGGACGATAGGGGCGGTATCTGGGTCGATTTGAAAGTTCTTTTTATCATCCACCTTAAACCCCAATGCGATATTTCCACCCGTAGATAGGCATTTTTCGGCGTTTATATCCATACCTCTACGAATCTTTTGAGATAATTCATCGCAATAATATTGAGAATGAGCCATCATCAAATTCCTATAGAAGATGCCAGCAGGGTCATTTGTAAAATGTTCAGTTGCAGAGAATAGGGCTACACCATTTTGTTTCAATTTATTTTCATTAGTTAAGCACTGCTGCAAATTACGTCCAAAACGGTCTATAGAATATACAATAACAGCTTGAAAGTTGTTATTGTTACTATCTGATAGCAGTCTTTGCAAATCTGGTCGTTTATCATTTCTCCCTGTTAAAGCTCTGTCAACATATGTTCCGATTACCGTATAATCATTATTTTCTGCATATTCTGTGCAAACCTTAACTTGTCCTTCAATACTTTCTTCTCTCTGTCCACTTGAACTGAAACGAGCATATATTACAACATTCATTATTCTGATTCCTTTCTGCTTTGATTTCTCTTATACATTTTTTGAGCATAACAAGTTCGCCTTTCTATTCCATTAACAACTTTAGTATTATGACAATATTTTTGATTGGCATTTTTCCGTATAAAAAATCTATGGCATATCGGACATACTGCTATTTGTTCCTCTGGCAAGTATAACATATTAGCTAATTGATAAAAAGCCGCATCAAATAAATCATTTGCTTTTACAGCCAAAAAAATCTCTTTTCCGAAACATATTTTATTTGTAAATACAATACTTTGAAATGCACTTTCAAATTTCATTTTATCATTCTGAATGCTTGGACTTTTGCACGGATTTTCTATTATTTTTTTATAGAGTAAAAATGCTTTATAGACATCATTCAATCTATTAAGAAAATCAACTACTGAAAAACTAATTTGTTTTGGCTCTTTCAAAGAAAACAATTTTTTATTTTTAATTTTGCTTTCAGAATCTATATGCTCAGGAAATCCATTTTTCTTACACCAATTACATATCAGTTTTAAATCATTATCACTTATTTTAAAACCGAATTTCACTTTATCCAATACATCAAAAATACTGTCTGATAATTTTTCTCTCAATGTTAGCATTTCCAATAATAAATCTGGTGTATTACACAGCAGTGTGTCAACAAAACAGTTAATGTCCAAATCATAATGATATGTTGCATATATTCGCATACTGTCATCTTTTCCATACCATTTATAGTTGTTTAGTCTGACTTTATCATAATATAATTTGCCAGTGAAGCGTTTTAAATTTCCCGAAGAGTCCATTAAAACAGATTCTGCTTCGTACTTAATGTTTTTCATGATCAAATACCTCAAACAATTCAAAAGTTTATGCTAAGGTTTATAATACGCAGATTACTATAAACTTATTATATGATATAATGCAATTAAAGTCAAGAGTAAATTCAAAAAAAGAAGGGATGTGGCAAATATGGATTATTATTCTGATATACAAATCAATGAAAAGCAAGCTAAAATGTTCGCTGAATCCATATTTGCAGATATCAGTGAATATGTCAAAGACCACAAAGAAGAATATAACGCTTTCTTAACAGAAAGCTGCCTTTGTCAATAAAAAACTGAGCCACCTCGCTAATAAAAAAGTGAGCCAGTT
>ERZ773114.1128-NODE-1128-length-29392-cov-17.058765_pt1 | contig 29392 bp, 32 predicted proteins | sample MGYA00580564_ERZ773114 | MGnify/ENA primary metagenome ERZ773114 (study PRJEB29015, sample SAMEA2737836) | human gut metagenome | biome: human gut; feature: human-associated habitat; material: faeces | place: China | collected 2012 ... | reverse complement strand
TTCTTGCCGGACGGAAAGGTGCGTTCAGAGGGCTTTATTCAAAATTTGTATAAAAAAGAGGCAACTTAAATAATTTAGGAGCTAATATTTTATAGTCTGAAGTTTTTTGTTTACTTTTACTTTCTAATCTGGATATTATGTAGAAACGCAGAACGCCAGATGTCCGATGTGGCTTGACAGGTAATTAATAAATACATTAAAGATGTTGAAAAAGAGTATTATGACTTTCTTGTGTGGAGGAACGTTGTCGCTGATGGCGATAGCAGGGGCTTCTGCACAGTCACAAACTTATGTACTGGATAAAGGCTGGGAGTTTTCACAGGCTGGCAGCAATGAATGGATGTCTGCACGTGTACCGGGCACTGTTCATCAGGATTTGCTGGATCATGGCCGTCTGCCTGATCCGTTTTATGGAATGAACGAACAGAAAGTGCAGTGGGTAGAGAAAGAAGACTGGCTTTACCGGACTGTATTTACAGTGACGGCTGATCAGTTGAAGAGTGATGCGGCATGGCTGACTTTTGAAGGACTGGACACCTATGCCGATGTTTATCTGAATGGCTCCTTGCTATTGAAAGCAGACAATATGTTTGTTGGCCATAAACTGGCCGTCTACTTTGCACTGCTGGACGTCGGCGATACCGTCATGGGCATGGACCTGTCGCAGGGCGGCCACCTGACCCACGGCTCGCCGGTGAACATGTCCGGCAAGAACTACCACTTTGTTTCCTACGGCGTCAACGAGGACGGCGTCATCGACTATGCGGCGCTGGAAAAGCAGGTCAAAACGGTGCGCCCGAAGCTCATCGTGGCGGGCGCGTCGGCTTACCCCCGCGCCATCGACTTTGAAAAGCTGGCCGAGATCGCCCACGGCTATGGCGCTTACCTGATGGTCGATATGGCCCACATCGCCGGTCTGGTGGCGGGCGGCTATCACCAGAGCCCGGTGCCCTATGCAGACGTTGTGACCACCACGACCCACAAGACCCTGCGCGGCCCGCGCGGCGGCCTGATCCTGACCAACAACGCGGTGCTGTCCAAGCGAATCAATTCCGCCGTCTTCCCCGGCACCCAGGGCGGCCCGCTGGAGCATGTCATCGCGGCAAAGGCCGTCTGCTTCGGGGAGGCACTGAAGCCGGAATTCAAGGAATATGCGCGCAAGATCGTGGAGAATGCACAGGCCATGGCGGCTGAGCTGCAGGCCCGCGGCGTGAAGCTGGTGTCCGGCGGCACCGACAACCACCTGATGCTCCTCGACCTGCGGGAGGAGGAGTGCACCGGCAAGGAGCTGGAAACCCGCCTCGACAGTGTGCACATCACGGCCAACAAGAACACCGTGCCCGGCGAGACCCGCAGCCCCTTCGTGACCTCCGGCGTCCGTCTGGGCACCCCTGCCGTCACGACGCGCGGCATGGGCCCGGCAGAGATGGAGATCATCGCCGACTGCATTGCCGACTGCATCTGGCACTATGACGAGAAGCGGGACGACATCTCCGCCCGCGTTCTGGCGCTCACCAAGGCGTTCCCCCTGTACGAATAAGAACGGTCAAATTTCCGGCACCTGCTGCACATCCTGCGGCGGGTGCTTTTTTGCGCTTGACAAAAGGCGCACAGGCGTGTCATACAGATACGCGTGGTTGGATATTGCAAACCAAAAAGGATGCTGTGGCAGGCGCGGGGGAAGAATGAACCGTGAGCGGCTTGTATCTTTTGCGGAAATCGGCTATAATGGGGCGGCAAAAGGATGAAAAAAGGAGACAACACCATGTGGATCTATCTGCTGCGCCATGGCAGAACTGAATACAACGCCCAGAAACGGTATCAGGGCCAGCGGGACATCCCGCTTTTGCCCGAAAGCGCGGCCCAGCTGCGGCGGGCGGACTTTTCCCCGGAGGTCGTCTACGTGACGCCGCTGCAGCGCACGTCGCAGACGGCAAAGGTCCTCTTTCCGGACGCAAAACTGGTGCCGGTGGAGGGGCTGAAGGAGATGAACTTCGGCCGGTTCGAGGGGCAGAAGTTCGTCCGTGTGGAGCAGGACCCGGAGTATCTGGAGTGGGTCCGGCAGAACGAAGCCAGCGCTCACCCGGACGGGGAGCGGAAGAGCGATTTTTGTGACCGTGTCTGCGCGGCGTTTGCCGCTCTGGTGGACAAGGCACTTGCCAACGGCGAGGAGCGGCTGGTCATCGTGGCGCACGGCGGCACCCAGATGGCCGCAATGGAACGGTTCGCGGTGCCGCACAAGACCTTCCACGCATGGTGCGGCCCCAACGCAGGCGGCTATGTGCTGGACGCCTGCGACTGGAAGGCGGAACACATCCTGCACGTGGTAAAAACCGTCCAGTACACGGAGGAAAACGCATGATGGAGCGCGGATTGCTGCATCTCTATTGGGGCGATGGAAAGGGCAAGACCACAGCCGCCATGGGCCTCGCGCTGCGCGCATTGGGCAGCGGGAAGCGTGTGGTCATCGTGCAGTTCCTGAAGGGCGGCAAAAGCGGCGAGGTCCCGCTGCTGGAGCAGCTGGGGGCCAAAGTCTACCGCGGCAAGGCCGGGCAGAAGTTCGTCTTCCAGATGAACGACGCCGAAAAGGCGGCTACGCGGGCGCTGCAAAATGAGAACCTCCGGGCTGCCATGGCCGAGCCGGCCGATCTGCTTCTTCTGGACGAGGCCGGTTCCGCATGGGAACTGGATATGGTGGACAAAGAGCTGCTTCAGACGGCCGTTCTGCACCGGCCGGAAGGGCAGGAATGTGTTCTGACGGCACACGCTGCGCCGCAGTGGATGCTGGATGCGGCGGATTACAGCACCGAGATGAAGTGCTGCCGCCACCCCTACCAGAAGGGCATCGCCGCCCGGCAGGGGATCGAATATTGAAAAAGTGCCCCGCCCTCTGGTTTTCCAGAGAGCGGGGCACGATTGTCATACGGTGGCCAGCACCGCCAGGATGCTCTGCCAATGGGGGTTCTGCGCGGCAGGGGCGGCGCGGCGCGGGGCCGGGCGCTGGGCAGGAGAACGGACAGCGTCCGCCGGGCAGGTGAAGGGCGAGCAAAGCTCCGCCTGCCACTGCGCAGCCAGCTCCATGGCCTGCGGGCAGTTTTGCAGGGTGCGGCGCTCGCTCCCGGCCAGAAAATCGCCCAGCCAGCAGAGCAGCGCGGCGAGCGGCAGGCAGTCAGCAGCCTGCGTGCTCCAATAGCACCAGTGCCCACCGCGGCCCACAAAGCTGTCCACGGTGATGAGCGCCCCTTCGCGGGCCGACTGCGGCAGGGGAGGGCAGGAGGTGTCCGAAAGACGCCGGAGCTGATTCACGAGAAACTCCGTGCGAGCCGGGTCAAAGGCATCGTCCCGGATGCAGGCGGAAAAGTCCGCTGCGTCCAACAGGGCGTCCGCTTTGGTGGGGAAACGGCCGGTCATTTCGCCGGATGCGTTGTGGCACAACTGCCAGCCCTTGCGGAACAACTGGAAGTTGAGGTTGCGGCGGCCCATGGTGGAATAGAAGACCCGTGCGCGGCCGGATGCGTTCCGGCGCAGCTCAATGTAGGCATCTGCACCGCCAAGGTCCTGCACCTTTACGCTCAAAATCAACGAGAAATCGCGCTTCTGTGCGGACATGACCTGGTGCATCTGCTCAAAGTAACGATTGGCATCCATAGCGGGTCTCCTTCCTCGTACAACCATTGATTCGTTCTTTTCTGGCTGTATTATAGCATAAGTTGTCATAAATTACAACTAAAAGTTTGAAGATTGCAAAAATATTTTTGCGCATTGGGGGAAGAGACAAACACTATGGTTGTAAACAAAAGACCGGGGCCGCAAACATGCAGTCTCGGTCTTTTGGTGCGAGGAGTCAATCGCCCAGCTCGCGGATCTCGTTCTGGATGAGCTGCCCGGCCGCGCGGGCCAGCTGGTCCATGCCGCGGATGCGGGCCAGATCTTTGCCGTAGATGCGCTCGGCATCGGGGATGGAGCGGTCTTCGCCCATGAAGACGGCGGAGACCCGCAGCCCCTTGCGGCGGAGAGTGCGCACCTCGGCAGCGGCATCGTCCACACCGAAGGCTCCGCCGTAGTCGTGCCCCAGCGGGTTTTCCGAAGAGGGCGGCACACGGCGGCTGTCGTTGGGGGAGGCGTCCGTCAGCAGGATGAGCAGATGACGCGGCGCGGGGCCGGGCGCAAAGTCCAACAGGTCGCCCGCAGCCCGCAGGGCCAGGCCATCGCGGTTCCAGCCGGAGGCAAAATACTGGTGGATGTTCTGCAGATTTTTGTCCGAAAAGCCTTTGAGCACCCGCAGGACTGTGTAGCCCCGCAGGCTGGAAAAGCAGCTGACCCGCACAGGGATGCCGCAGGCAGTCAGGCTCTCGGCAAGGATGACGCCCTGCGCCGCGATGACCTCCTGACAGTGCAGGCGGGAAGCCGACGCATCCAGCAGCAGGTCTACGGTGAAGGCGGGCTGGTTCTCCTCCTCAGCGCAGCGGAAGACGCGGGCGTCGTCCAGCACAGGGGCCCGCCAGACCCGCACGGGGTCCAGACTGCCGCTGCGGGCCACCCGCGCATGGGGTTGCTGGTGCACGAGGATGCAGTTGCGGATCTGTTCGGTCAGCCGCAGCACGACGCTGCGGTGCAGTTCCCGGTTCTTGGCATAGTAGGCGCGGTTCCGGTCGGCCTGCAGCTGCGCCTGTTCGGCCAGATGCTTTGCCTCCGGGGTGGGGGCCTGTTCGGGGCTGGGGACACCGGCGGCGAACCAGAGATGGCACCCCAGATGATCGCCGGTGCAAAGCTCCTGCTCGGCCTTGCGTAGCCGTTCCGGCGGGTAGAGGGAGCGCCCGAAACAGCTCTCGATGTAGGCGCGGTCTTCGGCGGCGTTCTGCCGGAGGGTGATGTGGGCCAGCCGCTTGTCCACCGTCAGCCCGCCGCTGCCTGCGGCATCCACCGCGCTGGAGTGCTCGACCATGACGCGGTCAGTCTTGATCATCTGGGTGGGGAGCGTTTTGGTGGCAAGCGAAGCCAGAAGCCCTTCGAGATGCAGGTGGAGCGCGGCCTTTTTGTGCACAGTGCCGTCAAACAGCTTCGCGCGGGCAAAGAGGGCCAGCAGGGCCGGTTTCAGCGCAGCCGGTTCCGGCGGCGTCTGCGGGGCCAGCGCGGCGGCAAGGTCGGCTTCGTAAGGGGTCATCACCGGCGGGCGGCGGCCCTGCACGGTGCGCCAGCGGTCTGCCTGCATGGTGTAGACGAGCTGGTTCTTGGCCATCCACTCCTGCCGGGAGAGCTTGTACTGGATGCCGAAAAAGTAGTCCGCATGGGCGCGGCGCAGCTCGGCCAGCACCGGGCGGCGGGGCAGCTCCAGCGCATAGGCTGCGTTTTCGAGGTAGAGCCAGGTCAGGTCGTCGAGTTCGGCCTCCCGGATGTCGCCATCCCAAAGCCCGAACAGGCTCCGGATGAGGTCGTCGCCGTAATATTTGTGCACCAGGCCCACGATGCAGTTCATGTAAAAATCGATCGTGCCGTCGGTGTTGTGTGCAAGGAACAGCGGCTCAAACCCATAGGCACCGGCTGCCGCCCAGACCTGATTGGCTGCGCGCCGCTGTTCGGCGGTGTAGCTCTGCGCTTCCATCAGCGGAACAGCTTTGCGGCAGTGAGCTGCGCCGGGATGCGGGCGGCGATGACGTCCCGGATCAGCCCCTGCTCGTAGGAATCAAAGGCTTTGTTGGTGATGCCCATATCCAGCGCGGCCCCGGCCGGGACGCCCCGGCGGATCAGCCGCAGCGCATCCAGCATCCCGCGCAGATCGAGCGCCTTGGTGGAAATCTCCGCGCTGTCGCACTTTTTTTGCAGGTCGAGGAAGAGCAGGGCGAACTGGTGGACATAGTTTGCGTGCAGGTCGGGGAACTGGGCACGGAGCAGCTTTTCGAGGTTGTCCTGTGTGATGGTGGGCATCTGGATGACCACAAAGCGGGACGTCAGCGCCTCGTTCAGCTCACGGGTGCCCGCATAGCCGTAGTTCATGGTGGCGATGAAGCGGGTCTCCTCGGCCAGCGGGATGCGCTCGTAGCCGGGCACGTCGATGGCGCGGCGGAAGTCCAGCACGGCGTGGAGGACGGCCAGCGCCTCGTTTTTGGCCATGTTGATCTCGTCCAGCACACCAAACCCGCCGCACTGGGCGCAGCGGTAGACCGGGCCGGGCCGGAATTTGACCGCGCCGCCCTCAAACGTATCCATGCCGATGAGGGAGGCTGCGTCCATGTTCACATGGAACGAGATGTCCCACGCAGGGCGGCCGAAGGCGGCGGAGAGGTTCTCGGCCAGCACATTTTTGCCGGTGGCCTTGCCGCCTGCCAGCAGCAGGTTCTCGCCGCAGAGCAGCGCGGCCAGAGCCTGCTCCCAGACGTCCTTGCCATAATAAGTAAAGGCCGACACCGGGATGCGGGGGCGCAGCGCCTCGGCCAGCGGGTGGGCTGCGCGGTATTCTTCCACAGCGGAGAGCAGTGCGGGATCGACGCCCTCCTGCCGCAGGGTCTCAAGCAGATCAGACATGAACGACACCTTCTTCATGGGTTGGCAGTGCCAAACCGATTTTTCAGCCTTATCATAGCACAACCGCCGCCGTTTGTGTAGGGGCAGGCGGCTGGGAAACGGCAAAAATTCGCAAAGAAATTGCGGGGCCGATGAAATGGTGTTAAAATAGAGAAAAACGGAAGGGGACAACTGCCATGAGACACGAACACCGCCGCTGGAAGGTCTGCTTTGGGAAAAATTTCTGGGGAACACAGGAGGGAAACGACCCCGGCGAGGAACTGCGCGTGGACCGCGAATTTGAATGGCATGGGTACAAGTGGCGCATCCCGGCGGTCTACCGGTGCCGACAGGGATTGGTCGTGGACTTTGCGATGGAGGTGCCGCAGGAAGAACTGCGGGCCTATATGGAAAAATGGGGCCTGACCGAAGACGGCGAATGCAGCCGCACCCTGACCAGAGCCGAGGAACAGCAGATGGAACAGGAAAATCCGTTGAATGTGGGGTTCTGCGCGGAGCTGGAACTGAATGGGATGCGACTGCATTCCAGAGATGGCTGCGGGGTGGGTTATCTTCCGGGAGAGATGGCCGGCGATGATACAGTCGCAGCGTTCCTGCGGCATTATGGGCTGGATGAAACGACGGTCTGGAAGTTCTGGCGGGAAAGCTATCCCTGGGCGACCCGGAGCCGGAAGAGCTGCCCGAAGCGCTTCCGTGTCCTGGAGGTACGGCTGGAAGCGGAACTGGAACAACACCCGGCGGAACGGTTTCGGACCCCTGCGGTGGGCGGGTCGGTGACGCTGCACGAACCGGGAAACGCACAGACCTATCAGCTGACTGCATTGGATGTCCGGTCGGAAACGCTGGAACTTCCGGACTGTGATGGCTGGGAGCGGCCCAACTGTTTCTGTATGATGACCTACCGCCTGACCCCGGCTGCCGAAAATTTCTTCCTCTCCGACTGCGCTGAGGGGGACTACCCGCGTCTCACACCCAGGAAGCTGCCGCTCGAACGGGCAGCGCTGGAAAAGAAGTATGGACTGGAACCGCAGGTGGAGGGGGATGCAGCCATCGCTGTCATTGGCGGGGCCGACGGCCCGACGGCGGTGTTCTGCACGGTGCGCGGGAGTGCAGACGAGGCAGAAGGTGTGGCTGCGGCGTGTTCCTCCTGCTATTTTGAACCGGTGGAGCCGGAACACATCACCTGGCAGGCGGCATTCTGCCGAAGACCCTGCGCTGGTGCCGTGGTTTCCCTGCTCACAGCGCCCTGATGCCGCAGCACGGTGCGGGGCTGCGGTTTCAGAAAACATGAAAATGCGAAAATTGCGCAGTCCCGATTGACAAAATGCTGTGTTTATCGTATAAACTATATAGAGAAAGTCTGCCCGGAAGGGCGTGGGATCTCCTTGTTTCCGGCGCAGGGCACTGCCCGGCACCGGCAAGACTGAAAAGTGAGGAAGCAACGATGAAGCAATTCCTGAAGCGGCTGATGCTCGGTGTGGCGACGCTGGCAATGTTCTGCTGCGTGACGCCGCTGGCATTTGCGGACAGCCCCAATTATTATACCATCTATCTGGAGCGGCAGGGCGGCATCGGCACCCCGGAGTACGTCTTCGTCTACCGCATCAGAACTTTGGACGGCACGGAGGTCTACCGGACTTCCAGACTGCCCACTCCCACCATGGAAGGCTACCTCTTCGATGGCTGGTATACGGACCTTGTGGGCGGCGATCAGATCAAGCCGGCTGAGTACGAGTTCCAGGAAGATGGGCAGACCCTGTATGCCCACTGGACGCCTGTGTCGGGCGAGTCCACCGCGAAGCCGAAGCCGGAGCCGGAGGCAACCGAACAGCCTGCCAGCACCTTCCGGCTGGAGGACCACCTGGGCGAGATCCTGATCGTCGGAACGACGGTCCTGGTCGTGACACTGGTTGCGATGCACGGCTGAGTCGGCCTGCATTGCTGAAACACAAAAACGAATCGAATGTTTGAAAGAGAGGAATCCCTGTTATGAACGAAATCAAGATGCCTGCTGCTTTTGCCGAGATCGACGAGAACGAGATGGTCTACCTGAACGGTGGCTCGATCACCGATACCGAGGCCTGGAAGATCTTCCTGAACGTTGGCACCCTGTTCAACTACGTCGCCCGCATCTTCTCTGCTGGCAGCTCCATCGTCAACAACGTCAATGTCATCGTGACCACCATCCAGACCCTGAACAAATTCAAGCTGACCGGCACGAACTAAGAACGCCCCCCAAAAAAGCGCAAGACCTGCAGAGAGCTGTTTCCCTGCACCACAGGCGGACAGGCGCGGTATGCGCTGCATCCGGACGGACAAATGACCGGCTCCCTTGCAAAATGTACTCGCTTTCCCACCGGAAAGCGAGTATTTTTGTGTTATCCACACCGAGAGGAGGACGACACATGGGGGAAGGCGTTCGGGCGGCATTCGGGCTGGCCGGTGGGCTGGCGCTGTTTTTGTTTGGGATGGAGAACATGAGCCGGGCGTTGCAGCAGGCGGCAGGGGAGCGGATGCGGGGATTCCTGCGCCGCATCACCCGCACACCGCTCACCGGGGCGCTGGCGGGGCTGCTGGTCACAGCGGTGCTGCAAAGCAGCTCGGCCACCACGGTGATGGTCATCGGGTTCGTCAGCGCCGGGCTGATGGAGCTGCCGCAGGCCGTGGCCGTGGTGTTCGGGGCCAATGTGGGCACCACCATGACGGCCCAGCTGGTGGCGTTCCGGCTGGCGGACTGGGTGTTCCCCATCCTGTTTGCGGGGGTGCTGGTCTGGCTGCTGGCCCGGCGGGAGCGGACGCGGCAGCTGGGGCTGGCGGTGTTTTCGTTCGGCCTGCTGTTCGACGGCATCGAAGTTTTGTCCGGCGCGATGGCTCCGCTGGCCGAACACCCGGTCTTCCTCCGCTGGATGACGCAGGTGCGGCATACGCCGCTGCTGGGGCTGCTGCTGGGCACCGGGATGACGCTGGTGGTGCAGAGCAGCTCGGCCACCATCGCGGTGCTGCAGCGGGCCGCACAGCAGGCCGGGCCGGACGGCATCCACAGTGTGCTGGGGCTGGCCGGTGCCCTGCCCATCCTGTTGGGGGACAACATCGGCACGACCATCACGGCGGTGCTGGCGGCGGTGGGTCAGCCTACGGATGCCCGGCGGACGGCGGCAGCGCACTGCTGCTTCAACCTGTCGGGCAGCGTGGTCTGCCTGCTGACTCTGCCCTGGATGACAAGGCTGGTGGAGGCCGTCTCGCCCAAGGGGCCGGAGCTGGAAGTGCTGGCGCGGCAGATCGCCAACGCCCACACCCTGTTCAACCTGCTGTGCACACTGGTGTGGCTCCCGCTGACGCCGGTGATGGTCCGGCTGGTCTGCAAACTGGTGCCGCAGCCCCAAAGCTCCCGCTGAAACGGCAAAACCGGCGGTTTTTCTGCAAAGAAGGCCGTTTGTCCATTGACAAGGGTTCCCGGCTTGTCGTATACTGACAGTGCCTTGAAAAAAATGCCGCACACTGCGGTGCAAAAAAAGAGGAGCGAAAGAATATGAAAAACAACAACAGCATCAAACCAGTGGTCGCCGTCGGCATCGGCGCAGCCCTGTTCTTTGTTCTGGGCCGGTTCGTGGCCATTCCCAGCCCGGTGCCCAACACCAACATCAGCCTGCAGTACGCCGTTCTGGCCCTGCTGGCCGCGATGTACGGCCCGGTGGTCGGCGGTCTGATCGGCTTCATCGGCCACACCCTGATCGACCTGTCCTGGGGCGGCAGCCCGTGGTGGAGCTGGGTCATCGCTTCGGCCTTTGTGGGCGTTGTGGTGGGCCTGTTCGCCAAAAAGCTGGACCTGCAGGAGGGCGAGTTCGGCAAAAAGAAGATGGCCGCCTTTACGGTCGCCAACATTGCAGCCCATCTGCTGGCCTGGATCGTGGTGGCCCCGGTGCTGGATATCCTGATCTACGCCGAGCCGGTCAAGAAGGTCTTTGCGCAGGGTGCCTTTGCAGCTGTGTCCAACATCATCACCGCTGTGGTGGTGGGCGGCCTGCTGGTGCTGGCCTATACCAGGACCATCGCCAAGAAGGGCTCTCTCGACCAGGAGTGATCCCGGCCGGAGCGACTCTGGATGGAACCCGTAGCCTTTCCCTCGGCCATCCGCCGGAGGAAAGGCTTTTTGTTTGAACAGCTGAGGTAATTTGCCCATGGCAGAACGTAACGAACCCATCATCTCGTTCCGAGATTTCTCGTTCCAGTACCGCGCCCAGAAGCGTCCCACGCTGACCGGCATCGACCTGGACATCTATCCGGGGGAGCGTGTGCTCATCGCAGGTCCGTCCGGCAGCGGCAAAAGCACGCTGGCGGGCTGCATCAACGGCCTGAATCCCTTTTCGAACCCCGGCGTGTGCACCGGAACCCTGACCGTGGACGGCGTGGATGCGCCGCACAGCAGCATCTTTGAGCTGTCGGCCCATGTGGGCACGGTATTGCAGGACCCGGATGGCCAGTTCATTGGCCTGACCGTGGGCGAGGACATCGCCTTTGCGCTGGAAAACAGCTGTATGCCGCAGGAGGAGATGCACACCATCACCCGCCGCGCTGCGGAGCTGGTGGGCATCGAGAACCACCTCGGCTATGCACCGCATGAGCTTTCCGGCGGGCAGAAGCAGCGGGTCAGTCTGGCGGGCGTTATGGTGGATCAGGTCAAGATCCTGCTCTTCGACGAGCCGCTGGCCAACCTGGACCCGGCCACCGGCAAGCAGACCATGGAGCTCATCGACGAGATTCAGAAAAAGACTGACACCACCGTGCTCATCATCGAGCATCGGCTGGAGGACGTCCTCTGGCGGAGCGTGGACCGCATCGTCCTCGTGAACGAGGGCAGAATTCTGGCTGACCTCCGCCCGGACGCGCTGCTTTCCACCTCCCTGCTGACCGAAAACGGCATCCGGGAGCCGCTCTACCTGACCGCTCTGCGGTATGCGGGCGTGGACATCACCCCGGAAAAGCACCCGTCGCATGTGGACAGCCTCGTCCTGAACGAAGCCGACACCACGGCCCTGCGAAACTGGTTCACCGCCTATCCGCAGCCGGAAGCTGCCCCGGCTCCGGAACCGCTGCTGGAAGTGCGGGACCTGTGCTTTGGTTACCAGAAGGGGCAGGCGACCCTGAAGAATGTCCGCTTCTCCATCGGCAAAGGGGAGATGGTCAGCATCGTGGGCCGGAACGGCGCGGGCAAATCCACGCTGTCTAAGCTCATCTGCGGGTTCGAGACGCCGGATGCGGGCGAGATCTTCCTCAACGGCAGATCGCTGGCTGAGGAGAACATCCGCCGCCGTGCCCAGCACATCGGCTACGTGATGCAGAACCCCAACCAGATGATCTCCAAGACCATGATCTACGACGAAGTGGCACTGGGCCTGCAGCGCTCCGGCCTGACCGAAGCGCAGATCCGGGAAAAGGTGGAACAGACGCTCAAGATCTGCGGACTGTATCCCTTCCGGAACTGGCCGGTGTCGGCGCTGAGCTTCGGCCAGAAAAAGCGTGTCACCATCGCAAGCGTACTGGCGCTGGACCCGGAGCTCATCCTGCTGGACGAGCCTACGGCGGGCCAGGATTTCCGCCACTACACCGACATCATGGAGTTCCTGCGGGGGCTGAACGCCCAGGGCGTCACGGTCGTGATGATCACCCACGACATGCACCTGATGCTCGAATACACCCAGCGGGCGCTGGTCTTCTGCGACGGTGAACTCATAGCGGACCGCAGCCCGGCGGGCGTTCTGTGCGACCCCGCCCTCATCCAGCAGGCCGCATTGAAGGAGACCAGCCTCTACACGCTGGCCAACCGCTGCGGCATTGCGCCCGCGCAGGAATTTGTGGAGCGCTTCATCGCGCAGGACCGGGAGGTGCGGGAACATGGCCGCTAAAACTGTTTTGAATTATCTCCCGCGGGAGAGCGTCGTCCACAAGCTCACCGGCACCACCAAGCTGGCGTTCTTTCTGCTGTTCACCTTTGCCAGCATGATCACCTACAACACCTGGGTTCTGCTGGCGCTGCTGGCGGTCAGCCTGGCCGCGTTCAAGCTGAGCCGGATCAGGTTCCGCGAGGTGCGGTTCATGCTGGTGTTCATGCTGGTGTTTCTGCTGCTGAACAACCTGTTCATCTTCCTGTTCGACCCCGACCAGGGCACGACGCTGTACGGCACCCGCACGGTGCTCTGCCACCTGTTCTGGCGGTATGACCTGACGGCTGAGCAGCTGTTCTATATGTGCAACATCTCGCTCAAGTATTTCGTGGCCCTGCCCGTGGCCATCCTGTTCATCTCGGCTACCGACCCCAGCGAGTTTGCGGCCAGTCTGAACAGTATTGGCATTTCGTACAAGGTGGGCTACTCAGTGGCCATTGCACTGCGGTACATTCCGGACATCCAGCGTGACTACCACAGCATCAGCCAGGCCCAGCAGGCCCGCGGCGTGGAGCTTGGCAGAAAGGAACCCTTCTTCAAGCGGCTCAAAAACTCCGTCAACATCCTGCTGCCGCTCATCCTGACCAGCCTGAACCGCATCGACACCATCTCCAACGCGATGGAACTGCGCGGCTTTGGCAAAAAGAACAAGCGCACCTGGTACGCCCAGCGGCCCTTTGTCCGCCGCGATCTCATCGCGCTGGGTGTCGGGGTGCTTCTGCTGCTCCTCAGCCTCACCGTGACCATCCGGTTCGGGCGGTTCTACAATCCGTTTGTGTAAAGAGCAGGCGGCTGGCTCATTGCCACCCTGGTGGCGAATGCGGTATAATCTTTGCAGGAACCACCGTAGAAAACGAGCGGTTCATCCTGGTTATTCCAAGGCAGTGCGGGCAGTGCGCACAAGATACTCCATGGCCTCCACCGGGTATTGCCCCGCGGCAGTCTCCCCGGTGAGCATCACGCTGGAAGCACCGTCTGACACGGCGTTGTAGATATCGCTGACCTCGGCGCGGGTGGGTACCGCCCGGCTGCACATACTGTCCAGCATCTGGGTCACCACCATAAAGGGCACCCCGGCAGACCGGCAGACCGCCGAAAGCTGTTTCTGGCACCGGGGCAGTTCCCACAGGGGCATGGCGTTGCCGAGGTCCCCGCGGGCAATGACCACTTCATCCACAAGAGGCAGGAACTCCGGCAGGGCCTGCACCCCCGCAAGGTTCTCGATCTTGGCAAAAATGCGGATCTGCCCGGCCCCGGCCTGTTCCAGCGCCCGGCGCAGGGTGCGGATGTCTTCAGCCCCCCGCACGAAGGGCAGCATCACCCCGGTAACGCCGCAGGCTCCCGCCAGCTGCAGGTTTTGCAGGTCTGCCTCCGTCAACGTGGGGGAGGCTACCGCCAGCCCCGGCGCCGCAAGGCTTTTGCGGCTTTGCAGAGTGCCGCCCCGCACCACGGTACACTGCAGGGCCGCGCCGTCGGCTCCGGCAACCTGCACAAGGAGCCTGCCGTCGTCCAGCAGGAGGTTCTGGCCCGGCCGGGCTGCATGCACCAGCGCCGTCGGGCAGGGGACACCCCCTTGCCCCAGCCGGAGGCTCTGCCCCGGTTCCAGCACAAGGGGCTGGGTCAGTGTGCCGATGCGCAGCTCCGGCCCCTGCAGGTCGATGAGCAGCTGGGGGATGCCCACGGCGTGGATCATGTCCAGCCAGTCTTTGTGGGCCGAAAGGGGCCCGTGGGAAAGGTTCATGCGGATGCCTGTCATGCCAGCTTCCACCATGTGCTGCAAGGTCTCCGGCTGGGCACAGGCGGGGCCGATGGTGCCATAAAATTCCAAAAGATCACCCGATTTCGTTTTTTCTTATTGTAACATGGAACCGGGCCGTTGAAAAGTGGTGTTGTACAATTTGTCCCCGCTCATACAGTGTAGGAGGATCATAGTTTGGGAGGTGCGTTGTATGCTGTTGACTCTGCTGCAATTTTTTGCCACGAAATTTCTGGTGCTTGCGCTGCATCTGGAAGCGGGGAGCTTCCCCAAGCCCCTGAGCGCACGGGAAGAGGTCGAGACCTTTGCGGCCCTGCGGGCGGGCGACCCCACGGCGCGGGAAACGCTCATCCGGCACAATCTGCGGCTGGTGGTGCATGTGGCGAAAAAATACTACGCCCAGCCCAGCGACCAGGAAGACCTGATCTCCATTGGAACCATCGGCCTGATGAAGGCGGTGGATACCTTCGACTCTACCCGGAAGGCACGGTTCTCAACCTATGCGAGCCGCTGCATTGAAAATGCTATCCTCACCCGAACGAACGCCGGACGGAGAATCGGAACCATCTCCACCGCCATCGGGGTCATTCTCGTCCTCTTCCGGGTCTACCGGGAAGGTGGTCCAGTCAATCTCATCCTCCGGTGAGCCGAAGAGCACCACATGCGCCACCTTGCCGTCCCACACCACCTTGCGTACCACCGTGCGGATGGCAGCACGTTTCTGGGTCACGGTCATATCGTCGATGTTGTCGTGGAACACAGTCAGCAGTTGACGCATCAGGTCAAATTCCATCCCTGCCAGAACGCCTTCGTCCGTAAGGCTTTCCAGTTCCCGGATGCGGGAGCTCAGGGCGGCATCCTGACCGTTCAGCTCCTCAATGCGCTTTTTCAGGTGGACTGCGGCGGTGCTGTCGCTGAAGTCAGCCAGCGAATCAATCAGTGCATTGATCTTCCGCTGCGTCTCGGCCTGCTCTTTGCGCAGGGTGGAAAGCTTGGTCTCAAACTCGGAGCGGTTGCCTGCGTGGGCGGACTTTGCCTTTTCCAACTGCTTCATAAAGTCGCTGGAATGGTCGGCAAGGTGCTTGACCTGTTCGCAGATGGCAGCATCCAGCAAATTGCCGTTGGCATTCCGGACATTACATAACTCTCTCCGGCTGCGCTCCTTCAGTTTGCACATATAGGGAAAGACCACCTGCCCGTCGGCAGTTTTGCGCCCGGTGACCTTGGGGTACATCCGGCTGCCGCAGGAGCACCACAGCAGGCCGGTGAGCAGGGCTTCGTTGCCGCGGGACTTGTGGTAGGACTTGGATTTGTTCCGTTCCAGCGACTCCTGCACCCGAATCCACCGGTTCGAGGAGATGATGCCGGGATGCTCGCCCACCGAAACGATCCATTCGCTGATGGGATTGTAGACCGTAGCACGGCCTTTTTCCTGGTCGCTGCGGTTGTAGGCCAGCACGCCGCGCACACCGTCGAAATCGGACTCCGGGGCGAACAGTTCTGCCTCATTGTCCACAAAATACTGATAGGCGTCCTTGTCTGCAATCAGGTAGACAGGATTCTGCAAAATCGACTTGATGGAAAACCGGGTGAACGAACGCCCGGTTTTTGTTTTGATGCCCTGCCGCAGCAGTTCGGTCTCGGTCATGGTCAGAGAATCGTACTGCTCGTAGAGGTCGAAAATTTTGTAGATGATCTCTGCTTCGTCCGGCAGCAGCTTGAGCTTGCAGGCCTTTTTGGTCTTGCCGTCCACCGTGATGCTCTTGACGCTCTCGGAAGCATAGCCCGTGGGGGTCGTGCCGCCCAGCCAGCGCCCGGTCTTTGCCAGCTCGTGCATGTTGTCCCGGATGCGCTCCGCGATGGTCTCACGTTCCAGCTGACTGAACACGGATGCGATGTACATCATCGCGCGGCCCATGGGGCTGGACGTGTCAAAACTTTCACGGATGGACACAAAGTCGATGCCCAGCCGTCCCAGTTCTTCAATCAGGCTGGAAAAGTCGCTGATGTTGCGGCTGATGCGGTCCAGACGGTAGACCACAATGGCCTTGAATTTCCGGTCCTTGGCCGCAGTCATCATCTTTTTGAAGTCCGGGCGGTTCAGGTTGCCGCCGGAAAAGCCCTCGTCCTCAAAGACGACCGCTTGCTGTGCTGCGGCATCGCCGTAGTGGGTGCGGATATATTCGCGGCAGAGGTCGATCTGATTTCCGATGCTCTCGCCCTTGCCGGTGTAGCGGGACTTGCGGGAATAAATTGCAATGGTGTCGGCAGTTTTGGCCATGAGATACTCCTTTCCTGTTGTCCGGTGGCCGTAGATGCGGCTATTGTAGCATGGTAAGCAATCTTGGCAAAGAAAAATAACGATAGTTATATATATTCATCACAAACAGAACGGAGGTGTCAAGGATGTAAACGGTCAAAAAAGGGGGGAAAACAGAATGTTTGACTATTTCTATGGGCAGTCGGGCGAGATGTTCTCGTATTTCCGGGTGCCCAAAATTTTATTCCGGGACATACGCTTCAAAGATTTGTCCACTGATGCAAAGACCCTGTACGGCATCCTGCTGGACCGCATGAGCCTGTCCGTGAAAAACGGCTGGTTAGACGGGCAGGGGAGAGTGTATATCATTTTTCCCATACAGGAGGTTATGGATGCGCTTGGCTGTGCCGATAACAAGGCAACGAAGCTCTTTCGTGAGCTGGAAAACGCCGGACTTGTTGAACGGAAACGCCGGGGCTTGGGAAAGCCGAACCTCATCTACGTCAAAAACTTTGCAGACCAACGTTACCGCAATCGTGATAAGAACGATTCCGGTAACGCTGATTCCGGGGAACAGGATGCGGCAAAACAACGAAGAAATAAGACTGAGTGGAATAATACTGAAATGAGTGAGACTGACCCTTTCTTTTCCGAGGAAGGGGACGATACGGATGAGCGCACACAACTGGAAGATTATTTTTCTCAGTCTTTGGAGATTGATCTCCTGCTCCGGCTCTGCCCGGACGATGAGGACACCATCTATCAGATCGTGGACTTGCTGGTGGATACCTGTTCCACAAAACGCAAGATGTTGCGGATCGCAGGAGATGACAAGCCTGCCGAGGTGGTACGCAGTCGGCTGAAAAAGCTGAACGCCGACCACATCCGCTTCGTGCTGGGCTGTCTGGCAGAAAACACCGCCCCGGTGCGGAACATGAAGCAGTATCTGCTGGCGATGCTCTACAATGCGCCCACCACCATGAACCTCTACTATCAGAACAAGACGAACCACGACTTTGCGCGCGGTTCACCGAAAGCGGGGTGATGTTATCGCAAAGAAAGCTACGATTATCGCAGTCACCAATCAAAAAGGTGGTGTGGGGAAAAGCACCACCTGTGAAAATCTAGGCATCGGGCTGGCAATGGAGGGCAAGAAAGTCCTGTTGGTGGATACCGACCCACAGGGTTCACTGACCATCAGCATGGGCTGGCAGCAGCCCGATGAACTGCCCACCACCCTTTCCACCCTGATGCAGAAAGCCATGAACGACCAGCCCATCCAGCCCGGCGAGGGCATTCTGCACCACGCAGAGGGCGTTGACCTGATCCCTGCCAACATCGAACTGGCAGGGCTGGAAGTAGCGCTGGTGAACAGCATGAACCGGGAAAAGATGCTCAAGCAGGTGCTGGACAGTGCCAAACGGGAGTACGATTTTATTCTGCTGGACTGTATGCCGTCTCTGGGAATGCTGACAGTAGTCGCTCCGCTTCTATGGCTAGCGGTACGCACTATGTGCGAATTTATAATTATCTCCTGCGGAGATACCGCCATCAATGCACTGGCCGCAGCGGATACCACTCTGATTCCGGTGCAGGCGCAGTACCTTTCGGCAAAGGGACTGGAACAGCTTTTGCAGACCGTCCAGAAAGTGCGTCGGCAAATCAACCCGAAGCTAAAAATCGAGGGTATCCTGATGACCATGACGGACAGCCGCACCAATTACGGCAGGGAAATCGATGCACTGATTCGGCAGGTGTACGGCAGCAAAATCCGGGTGTTTGAGCAGCCCATTCCGCACTCTGTCCGTGCGGCGGAAATCAGCGCGGGAGGTAGGAGCATCTTTGCCCATGACCCGAAAGGAAAGGTGGCAGCGGCCTATCAATCTTTGACGAGGGAGGTGCTGGCCGATGCCGAAAAGCAACGCAAACTTGGCGCTGAAAGGTCTCGATGAGATGTTTTCCACCGAAGAATCCCGGCAGGAGCAAAAGCGGGAGCAGGTGCAGCAGATTCCAATCAAGGAACTTTTTCCGTTCAAAGAGCACCCCTTCAAGGTGCTGGACGATGAGGCTATGCAGCGCACGGTGGAAAGCGTGGCACAGTACGGCGTACTGGCCCCGCTGATTGCAAGGCCCCGCCCGGAAGGCGGATATGAGATCATCTCCGGCCACCGCCGTCAGCACGCAGCCGAGCTTGCCGGGCTGGACACGCTGCCTGTTATCGTCCGGGAAATGACGGACGATGCCGCCGTGATCTTGATGGTGGATTCCAATCTTCAGCGCGAAAACATCCTGCCCAGTGAGCGGGCTTTTGCGTACAAAATGAAGCTGGAAGCACTAAAAAATCAAAGTGCTAGGTTGGATTTAACTTCCGCCCAAATTGGGCGGAAGTTGGAGGCAGCAGATATTGTAGGTCAAGAAGCTGGAGAAAGCAGAAACCAAGTTCGTCGTTTTATCCGCCTGACCAACCTTATCCCGGAACTGCTGGACATGGTAGACGAAAAGAAAATCTCATTTAACCCTGCGGTGGAACTCTCTTATCTTGATGAAAGCCAGCAGCGAGATTTTCTTGAAGCTATGGCTGACACGCAAAACGCCCCATCGCTTTCACAGGCGCAACGGCTCAAAAAGCTGGCGCAGGAAGGTCATTTCTCGTATGACGTTGCCTTTGCCGTGATGGGTGAACCGAAAAAGGACGAATTGGACAAAGTTGTTATCAAAAACGATACCCTGCGGAAATATTTTCCCGAAAGCTCTACTCCGAGAGAGATGGAAGAAAAAATCATTGGGCTTTTGGAAGAAAGTAAAACCGAAAAAGTTGTATTCAGGAGCGATTCTATCAAAAAATATTTTCCGAGCAACTATTCGTCAGAACAAATCGAAAATTCAATTCTCAAGATGCTCGACCAGCGCATGAAAAAGCGCAAGCATGAAGCTGAACGCTGACGATCAGATAAAACGCAAGACCCACTTTGGGTCTTTTTCTTTTGCAAACATGGAGGAAAAAGCCTATGAACAACACCGCTACTCGTATGATTCGTTCCGAGGAGATCACCATTGATATGCGCATCTGCACCATTCTGGCAGGTGGCAAGAAACCCGGTGAAGTCTACTTTGCCGCCATTGCGCCGGATATGGAACTGACGGTTATTACTCTGGATGAAGCCCCTGACATTCTGCCCTGCTTCGATGAAAGCGATGCCAGCATCCATCTTCCCGACACTTCGCTGCTGCTCTGCTACAATCCGGCACAGGTTCTAAAGATGGCGGGCAAGCGTTACCTGACTGGCCCGGTCATTCTGGTACGCACCAACATGGACGGGAACTTCATTTCGCTTACCATTGATGACGTGTACCGTTTCCAGAAGTTTCTGGCGAGCCACAGCGTTACACTCATGGCAGACGATCAGAAGCTGCCCTGCATTTGCATCGTCTGAGGTGTGTTATGCTGAATTTTTTCATCGGTTTCGCATTTTTTGAGTTCGGCGCACTCTGCGGCTTCTTCGTGGCTGCGCTGATGCAGGCGGCAAGGGATGGTGGTGAAATTGCAGGAAGAAATCGAACAAAAGACATTCAACATTATGATCTCCACCACGAAGCTGTCTGCCCGGACTGTCCTGCGGGCAGTTAAAGCGGCGTTTCGGCTGTACCAGTCCAATGCATCCCAAGGTAAGCAGAGCGTCCGCACTCTTCTGCGGCAGAACCGGGGCGTGTCCAGCGTGGAGATCAGCAAGACCGGCATCCGTGGTCTGGAACGCTACGCCAAAAAGTACGGCATCGACTACGCCATCCGCAAGAACACCTCCGAAGTTCCGCCCCGGTATCTGGTCTTTTTCAAAGCCCCGGATGCGGAAGCCTTCCAATCGGCGTTCAAGGAGTATTCGGCATCCCTGCTGAACAAGGATAAACGCCCCTCGGTGCTGGCACGATTGCAGGAGCTGGTGCAGGCGGCGGCAGAACTCCCCGGTAAAGTCCGGCACAAGGAACAGGAGCGTGGACTATGACCACGAAAAAGCTGACAAAGTTGCTGGCGCTGTATCTGCCCTATCTTCTGCTGGGGCTGGTGGCAACCAACTTTGGCGAAGCGTGGCGGCTTGCTGAGGGCAAGGAGCTGGGCGATAAGATCATGTCCATGATAGGCACCATCCCGGTGGCATTTGCGAACCCTCTGCCCAGCCTGCATCCGCTTGACTTTCTGGTGGGTTTGTGCTGCGGCGCAGGGTTACGGCTGGCGGTCTATCTGCGTGGTAAAAATGCCAAAAAGTACCGCCACGGCATGGAGTACGGCTCTGCCCGGTGGGGCACGCCCAAGGACATTGAACCGTTCATGGCTCCAAAATTTGAGGATAACATCATCCTGACCAAAACAGAACGGTTGATGATGTCCAATCGTCCGCCTGACCCGAAAAATGCACGAAACAAAAACGTACTGATCGTCGGCGGCTCCGGCAGCGGCAAGACCCGGTTTTGGCTCAAGCCGAACCTCCTGCAAATGCACAGCTCCTATGTCATCACCGATCCGAAAGGTAGTATCGTGGTCGAGTGCGGGAACGCACTTCTGAAAAACGGCTACAAGCTGAAAATCCTGAATACCATTAACTTTTCCAAGAGTATGCACTACAACCCCTTCGCTTATGTCCACAGCGAAAAAGACGTTTTGAAGTTGGTGACAACGCTGATGACCAACACCAAGGGCGAAGGCAGTGGCGGCGATCCTTTCTGGGAAAAATCCGAAAGACTGCTTTTGACCGCCCTGATTGCCTATCTGCATTACGAAGCCCCGGTGGAGGAGCAAAATTTCGCCACCCTGCTGGAAATGCTGAACACCATGCAGGTGCTGGAGGACGACGAGGAATACCAGAATCCGGTGGATCTGCTGTTTGAAGAACTGGCAAAAAAGAAGCCCAACAGCTTTGCCGGGCGGCAGTATAAACTTTACAAGCTGGCTGCCGGAAAGACCGCAAAATCCATCCTGATTTCCTGCGGTGCCAGATTAGCCCCCTTCGACATCCAAGAACTGCGTGATCTCACCATGTACGATGAGCTGCAACTGGACACGCTGGGCGATAAGAAGACGGCGTTGTTCCTCATCATGTCGGACACGGATTCAACCTTTAACTTCCTCATCAGCATGGTTTACACCCAGCTTTTCAATCTGCTCTGTGACAAGGCAGACGATGTGTACGGCGGAAAGCTGCCCATCCATGTACGCTGTCTGATCGACGAGTGTGCCAACATCGGGCAGATTCCCAATCTGGAAAAGCTGGTGGCGACCATCCGCAGCCGTGAGATCTCTGCCTGCCTTGTTTTGCAGGCGAGAAGCCAGTTGAAAGCCATCTACAAGGACAACGCAGATACCATTGTAGGCAACATGGACAGCCAGATATTTCTGGGCGGCTCCGAACCCACCACCCTGAAGGACCTGTCGGAAATGCTGGGAAAAGAGACCATCGACGCATTCAACACCTCGGACACCCGTGGCAATAGCCCCAGTTACGGCACTACGTTCCAAAAGATGGGGCACGAGCTATTGAGCCGGGACGAGCTTGCGGTGCTGGACGGCGGCAAGTGTATTTTGCAGCTGCGTGGCGTCAGACCGTTTCTTTCTGACAAGTACGACCTGACCCAGCACCCCAACTACAAGCTGACCTCGGACTATGATCCTAAAAACACTTTCGATATTGAAAAATATCTGAACCGAAAAGAAAAAATCTACCCCGGTGATGAGTTCATCGTGGTGGACGCTGATTCGCTCCCGTCTGCCTGACCCGGTAGGCGGTTTTATTTTTGACCAGAGAGGTACACCAGCAAGCCAACTTCCGCCGCAGTTTGCGGCTTCAATATGCAGCTTCAGGTGTGTACGGACGGTCTGCAACTTTCATTTATAAAGGAGAAACGACTATGGAATTCTTTAACTCTGCTATCGAAGTTCTTCAGACTCTGGTTGTCGCTCTGGGTGCCGGTCTCGGCGTTTGGGGTGCAGTAAATCTGCTGGAAGGTTATGGCTCGGATAACCCCGGTGCCAATGCTCATGTGCCATAAAGTAACACCACAATATGAAAGACGGCTATCCCCATTATTCCGTAATCAGTAAAGGTGATTTGACATTTTTCTTGAAGTAGTATATACTTTTCATGCAAGTATGAAAAACATGAATTAAGGAGATGCTGTACAATGTCCATGCCAAAAGGAAAGCACATATTTGGAACTGTTAAGGTTGGGGAGCGCGGACAAATTGTCATTCCCAAAGAAGCGCGAGAAATATTTGACATAAATCCCGGAGACACGCTACTCGTTTTAGGCGATGAGGAACAAGGAATAGCTGTAGTCAAAGCTGATGTAATGAAAGAGGTTGCTGTAAAGATTTTGAAAGGTTTAGGCCACTTCAAGGGAGGAAATGATGATGAAACTAAATGAAACTACGCTTCCCTTTTTAGAAGTGGATTGTATTCAACAGTTTGGGCAAGAAAAAGGAAAGCTGATTTTTGAGCAAGCAGAAAAAATTTATCAAGAACTTCTGAATAACGCCGACTATCGCAATAACGCCGCAATTCAAAATCATTTGCAATTAAAGCTATTTCCAACGTTGGCTTATTACAAGGCACTTCGAGGAGAGGGTATAAACCAAAATGAAGCGTTAGAATATGTTAGAAACGAAACCCATAAAGCCGCAAACGTTCAAAAAGAAGAAATGAAAAAGTTAGGAAGTATGCCTTTTGCATATACCATCTATCAGTTAGGTGTAAAAAAGCATATGCGAAAAAATTTTCCCGATGACGGTTGGACAACGGAATGGGTTAAATGTAATGGCAAAGAGATACACTTCAATTTGCATAATTGCATTTATTGGGAACTAACAAAAATGTATGATTGTCCAGAGTTATGTTGTGTGTATTGTGAAAATGATGATATTTCTTTTTCAGGTTTATTACCCAAAATTCGTTTTGAACGAACTGGCACATTAGGAAATGGTTCGCCATATTGCGATTTTCATTTTCTAAAAGTGAGGTAAAACCAATGATTAAGAATTATTTACCACACCAGCTATTCCGATGGCAGCGGGCAGCAGTTCATCACGCTGGTCAGCAAGTCGGGTGCGACTTTTTATCTGGTCATTGACCGTAATGCCAAGGGACAGCAGACCGTCCACTTCATGAATCTGGTGGATGAAGCCGACCTTCTGACCCTGATGGAAGAAGAGGATACCGAAGCCTATACTGCTGAAAAAGAAGCTGTGGCGCAGGCCGAAAAAGAAGCCCTTGACCCCGATGCAGATTACACCGAGGACAAGGGCGATTTTGAGATTCCGATGGAGGATGAGCCGGAGGAACCCGGCGAGGGGGATAACGCAGAAGAATAATTTTACTGGCGGCGTTTGCCGCCTTACATATTGAAATTCAGATAATCCAAATCGGGACGATATAGTTATCTCGATCTATGATGCCGACTTTTGGCTTCATGCAGACGATAGCACCTTTCCCGCGTGGGACAGAGGCTTTATCCAGCAAAGAAAATACCTTCGTCAGTTCGGTGCCGGGATTCGAGGTCTTTTTGATTTCAATGGGATTCAGAACACCATCCTGCTCCAGAACAATGTCAATCTCTTTTGCATCTTTGTCGCGGTAGTAGTACAAAAACGGCTCTCTGCCGGTATTCAGATAGGTTTTCGCAATTTCGGAAACAACATAGTTTTCGAGGATTGCACCGTTCATGGCACCATACTCCAGAACCTCTGCACTGCTCCACTTGGTCAGATAGCAGACCAATCCCGTATCATAAAAATAGAGCTTGGGGGTTTTTACCAAACGCTTCAGAAGGTTATTGGAATAGGGGTGCAGATAGAAGATGATACCCAGTGTTTCCAGAATGTGCAGCCAATCTTTTGCCTGCTTCTGATTGATGTCCGCATCCTGTGCAATTTCGGCAACATTCAGCATCTGGGAGCAGCGCGCCGCAACCGCCGTCATGAAACGCAGAAATTTCAGTGCATCGATGGCATCTGAAAGCTCTTTTACGTCGCGTTCAATATAGGTAGAAAGGTAGCTGCTGTAAAAAATCTGGCTGTTGGTATTTTTTCCGCTTGCAATAGCGGGCATGGAGCCCCGATAGATACGCTCAAAGATATCTTTGGTATCTGCGGGCACAGCTTTTTCCTCGCGGTTCAGCAGAGCGTCCAAATCTACACGGAATGGCTCGGTATCTGCACCGTTTATTTCTGACTGCGAAAGAGAAGTCATTGACAGCACTGCAACACGCCCGGCAAGTGATTCCTGTACCCCGTGCATCAGCTTGAACACCTGTGACCCGGTCAACCAAAAGGCACCCGGCTCATGGTGAGTATCTGCATAGACTTTGATATAGGTAAATAGTTCCGGTGCATATTGAACCTCATCAATCAGAACCGGCGGCTTATGCAGCTGCAAAAACAATTCTGGATCATTTTTTGCGAGTGCCCGCTCGTTCAAATCGTCCAGTGAAACATATCCACGGGAAGTTCCTTCCATGAGTTTTTGCAGCATAGTTGTTTTTCCTACCTGCCGGGGGCCGGTCACAAGCACAACCGAATATTCCTGCGTGACCTGCTGCACAACTTTCTCAAGACTTCTGGTAATATAGCTCACGTTCGTCACCTACTTTCAATTGTTTCGGCTGATTTTTCATCTGATTACATTTTAGCCGAAGCAATATGCTTTTTCAAGTGAATTTTGCGAAAAAATCAAGAAGAAATGGAGGAATACTTATTGTCTTATCGCTTAGTAATCGCAGAAAAGCCCTCAGTCGGGGCTGCTTATGCAAAAGTTCTCGGTGCGACAAACCGCCAAGATGGCTATTGGGAGGGAAACGGTTATCTTGTCAGCTGGTGCATGAACCGTTACGTCCGGCGTGGTTCCAAGGGCATTGCGCTGCTGGATGAATCCGGCGGATACCCGCGCCTGCACTATGTCTTTGATGTGTCTGATACGGCACCGCGGCGAAACGCCCTGTACCCGGACCTGTGGCAGATCAATGAATCCCTGAAAGAGCCGGTCAGGTCTATGTTGGCAGAAAACTATGGCGTTCAAAGCGAAAGTTTTGGCCAGCAGCTGGCGGATGTGGCCGGAAAACTGGTGCAGTCCTAGAGTGCGCCCTCCACGTTGATGGGCGTACAGTGTCCGTTCCGCTGTTGAACGAAAAACAGCTCGTGGCACGCAGTACGGCTGAAGATGCTGGGAAGCGGTGTGATCCATACCGTGACGCTGAAACAGACCGAGTGCCGCAAAAGGAACAAAAAAATAGCCGCCGCTGTCTACCTGTATCAGGCGGACAACGACGGCGAATGGGGCGAGCTGCGGTTTGACTTTGAAAGCGGCACAGCGGAGATCGTAAAGCTGGCAGATTGGAACACGACAACGTCCAACATCTTTGCAAAAACGGCGATCCGGTACATACAGGGATTTCCGGAAGCGAGACTGCTGAAATTTGTAGTCGTGCCGTTTTGGAAAGGCTGGACATAATTATCCACGAAGCATGACCTTTGCGCAGAACAGACCGTCCTGATAGGTAACCGTACTTGCCCCGCCGGATTTTTCTGCGATATGGCGGACGGACTGGATTCCGATGCCGTTTCCCTTGCGCTTGGACGAGCGGAAAACTCCGCTATTTTCGTTGATCTCCCCATCAAAGGCGTTTTCCACTTCGATCAGCACGAGCCGCGCGGCATGGACATACGCGGTGATCTCGATCTTCCGCCGGGCGGGCGCGGTGCGCAGGCTGGCTTCGAATGCGTTTTCCAGCAGATTCGACAGCACCAGACACATATCGATCTCGTCCACGGGAAGCGCCTGCGGCAGATCCAGCTTGGCACAGAAGGGGATTCCCTCACGCTTTGCAAGGGCACAGTAATAGCCTACAACACTGTCCGCCGCCCGGTTTTCGCAAAAGCTCATATCCAGCTCCGGGATGCGGGAGACGGTTTTTGCAAGATAAGCCTTCAGACCGTCCAAATCTCCCGCTTCAGCCAGCGCGGAGAGCTGATTCATCTGGTGGCGCATATCGTGCCGTGCCTGCCGGGCTTCCTCGATGGCGGCTTTCAGGCTTTCGTAGCGCTGCTGCTGCATGGAAAGAAACTGGTTCTCCTGCTGCAATCTCGCGTTCCGGTTGATGCTGATCGCCATAAGAAGGAAGATCGCGTTAAAGAAGAGCATCAAAAACAAAAGCGCGATGCTCATAACGATGTAGACCTGCAAGACCCGCCCGGTCTGAAGCGTCGTCGGGTAACGCGGGATCATGAAAAGGTTCAGCAGAATGAACACAAGCGGCAGCACCCAGAACGCATACCATGTCTGCGCAAAGTTATCATCCTCCACCATCATGCGCACTGCGTGGGTGGCGGGATAATACGCTGCGGCAGTGATCAGCCAGCAGACCGCATTATAAAAAATGCAGGCAGCAAAACAGAACCACGGCTTATCCGGCGGCAGCTGCTGCCGCAGTGTGATCGCCGTGCCGATGGCGCGGGATAAACTGTTCAGGCAGGCGAATACCGCGCAGACCGCCAGCGCAATCGTTCCGGACTTCCAGAGAGAGGCCTGCAATGTTTTGACATACAGAAGGCTCGCCGCAAGTGTGATAACCAGCAGGGGGAGCGCAGTCGGGCTGTTGAAACAATAGCAAAGCAGTCCGCCTCCAAGGCAAAGCCCGAGCAGCAGCGGCACTGCCCATGCCGCAAGCCTTGCGGGCGGCTGCTTCAAATAAGAGCGCACCGGAAAATACGCGAGCAGCAGACCCGGAAAGACCACGGTGAGCTCCAAAATCGGGCGCAGGAGGTCCTTCAACCCACACGCCCCCTTTGCAATAGAAACTCCATAAATGCCTGCCGGGCTGCCTTTAAAAGCTCCTGACTGACATAGATGCGGCTGCCGTCCGTCATACAAAAGGCGGCATCCTGAAAATCGGCAGCGTTCTCCATATTGACGATTGCACCGCGACCGCAGACGAAAAACCGAGGGTCTTTTTTGAGCGGCTCTGTGAACGCCTTGAAGCTCTGGCGCGTGGCAAGCGTTTTGCCGGCGGTGGTGCGGATGCTGATCATGTGGGCAAAATGCTCGGCGGAAACGATATCCCGGTAGCACAAACGGATGTCACTGCCATCGACCTTCACCGTCAGAATCGGCTCGGGGCGCGGAAGCTTTGAGAGCATCTCATCCAGCAGGGCAGAAAGCTCGGCTTCGGTAAAGGGCTTGACCAGATAGTGCAGCGCCCGTACCTGAAAGCCCTCGAGCGCATGGTCTGTCGAGGTCGTGGTAAAAACCAGAAGGCAGTCTGCATCGGTTTTTCGCAGCTCCTTTGCCGCCTCCATGCCGCTTAAGCCTTCCATGTAAATGTCCAGAAATGCGGCGGAAAAACGCTGCTCGTTTTCTGCCGCCAGAAAAGCCTCTCCGCTGTCAAATTCCAGAAGCTCCGCCTCTGTGCCACGCGCGCGCAGCTGCCGCACCAGGCGCTCCTTCAGTTGCGCGCGCTCCGCATCGAGGTCATCGACAATTGCAATTCTCATGCTATACCGGAAAGCTGCTTACAAACAGCTTCCAACCTCCTTTATAAAATCTTTCATCCTGATTATAGCACAGTTGCCCGGTTCTGTCGCAGCAGAAACCGGGATTTCGTGCCGGAAACCGGGCTTTCGTGCCAAATGCCTTGAAAAGGTTGCGCCTGCCCGTATACTGAAGACAGAAAAAAAACCAACGACGGCAGAAGGAAAGGAGGGGTGTTGTGCATCGAATCGCCGTGCTGACAAACAGCATGGCGCAGGAAGCCTTTTTAGCAGAGCAGCTCCTACGGTTCTGCGCCGAGCATTGTTTGTTTCCCCAAATGGATTGTTACCGCGATCAGGAAAGCTTTTTTGAAGCCGCACACAACGAGCCGCTGACCAATGCCTTGATTGCCCTGCCGGGTGTCGATGGCTTGAACGCGGTAGAGCATCTGCGCACACTTTGCCCCCAAACGCGCATCATCTGGTGCAGTGACCTGAATTTTTCGCTCCACGCCTTCCGGCTGCGCGCAGACTACTTTCTGCTCGAGCCGGTGACCGAAGACGCTTTACGGCAGGGCTTTTGCAGCTGGCTGGACAAGAAAGCGCCGCTCCGGTCTGACCGCAACGAACACAACAAGGAGAACGGTTTATGAAAAAGAGAAATATCATCCATTCTGCGTTAAGCCTGTCCCTGACAGCTGCCCTGTGCCTTTCCATGGCTGCCTGCGGCGGAACGCAGCCCCCTGCGGACAGCAGCGCCGCTTCGGCAGCTCCCGCACAGCCTGCTGCGGTACAGCCCGCGGCGGAGGAACCCACCTCTACGGCACTGCCCGTGAAAGCCCTGCACCCCAAGCAGGTAGATGAGAACCCCTACATGGCAAAGAGCGATGCCAACATCCACCATGACGGCTACAATACTGACTCGACGGATGAGATCCTGCCGCTGGGCATCTACCCCGAGATCAACGTTTCCTACGAGAAAACGAACGCAAACGCTTCTCCCGCCATCTACTTTGACAGCTACGGTCATGCCGTTGTGCCGCTGCTTGGCGGCATCGCCATCCGGGATCTGAACGCCGAAGAAACAAAGACGCTCGGCTATTTCTCCCCGAAGAAGCATGACGGCGGCGGTTACGTCATCCAGAGCTCCTATACGTTCCTGGACTCGGAAAACCGCATCGTCTGCCCCACCAGCAACAACCATGTGCTGATGCTCCGCGCAACAGACGAAAGCGGCAACGTGCTGCCCGAATTTGAAAAGGTACTGGACATTGACATCAAGGCTGCCGCCGAGGCTGCACTTGGCAAGGAGCTGACCCAGAATCTTCTGTCCGTGGTTTTTGACTACGATGGAAACCTCTGGTTTGCAACGGGCGGCTTCCGCATTTATCCGCAGCGCCAGCAGC
>ERZ773114.1092-NODE-1092-length-30035-cov-15.351701_pt1 | contig 30035 bp, 26 predicted proteins | sample MGYA00580564_ERZ773114 | MGnify/ENA primary metagenome ERZ773114 (study PRJEB29015, sample SAMEA2737836) | human gut metagenome | biome: human gut; feature: human-associated habitat; material: faeces | place: China | collected 2012 ... | reverse complement strand
CATTGTCCAGAGCATGAACAGTGCAGGAGGAAGATGCCACGATAATGCAAGATGCGAGAGTATATGGGCAAGAATGAAGGAGGAATTGTTTTATAACAGAGGCAGAAGATCTGAAGATTATACGATTGAAGCATTAAAAACAATGGTCTGGCGATATTTCATGAGTTACTGGAGCAACCGTAGGATCTGCTCGGCGATCGGTGGAATCCCACCAGCTGTAAAACGGCGTAGGTTCTATTCCGCTTTGACTATCGCAGCTTAACTTCAAAATCCTTGCGGTTAATGTGTCAAGTGTTATTGACAATTTCATCATTAGACTTTGGGCTATTGGTAAACCGCTTATGATGCACTGTCCAACGGCAGTTGGAGCTTGCAGTATTCAAAACTTTGCTTTATTCTCTCAGGCTCCGCAAAGCCAAGGTATGAATCTGCATTTCCAATCAAGAGAGAGTTAAGGAACACGACATCAGAAGGCTTTAATTGGTGGACTTCATACATATACAGTTTTGTTCTGCAAACAAGCTGAGTTTTAGGCGGCGAAAAAACCTTATTATTTCCAAAGCCCATACATTTTGCTAAGGTAGGAGCTTCTGGCGGCAGTATCACATTGTATGGGGAGCTTGGTAGTATAACTTGAATCGCTGGACTAACTGTTAATAATGCAAGTTGGCTTGATAGTGGAAACACGGCGTAATCCTGTGGAGATGACATCCTAACTATCTGCTGAAGAAACGGATCAAATGGAAAAATAGGCATATCCATTATTCCGTTGATTTTTTTCATACATATTATGCCGCAATAATTAGCCCAGCCCCTGTCAGGCATAACAAAGTTTTCTTTGGATTTACTTGTCTTAACAAATACATTATAAGAATTAATAACATCTCTTACAAAAGAGAATAGTGTCATATTTGCTTCTGTTTCTGTAAGCTCCAGTGCAGATATAGGATCGGAACAGTTCAGAATTTTAGTAATGTTCTCGTAAAAATCACCGCTAAACTTGCTCTGGAATTCATCAGGATTCTGTATAAAGCCGTCTCTTTTTAGATATTTATACCATGTATTATGCTCCATATTATCATCGTGTATCCGCAACATAGTGATAATAAGGAATTTCTTTAAAATCCACATATCCTCGTAATTCAAGGTAATATTGTTCCGTGCATTCAATATCTTATTGTTAAGCACCACAGAAAACTGATACTCTATCTTAGAGCATAATTCTTTTTCGAGGTGGTCTGGATAGTATCCTTTCTCAGAGAATACCGATCTTGTAGACCTTGTTTCCAATGTTTGAGTGCCTTTGTTGTAATATTGTATTTTATTGTCGGAGCAGAAGTTTCTAAGTATGAATTGCGGAATAAAATGACTATTTACCATTGTATCACAACCTACGCTAAATTATTGAAATATGGGTATTACTTACACGTTCATGACATTATCCGCCCACAGCTCACACTGCTGCATGACCGTAGCAACAGCATCGTCCATACCCTCCGGCGGATAGCGATGACTTTTCAGCAGTTTCTTTATCATCGAATTTTCCTTTTCCACCTTTGGAACGATATTCTTTTACTTTATTTTTCACAATTTCTAACTTTTTAAAATCTTCTCTAATTGTATGAACTGTTGTATTTCCATTATATCCACAAAATGAAATTTGTACAGCCATTATTTTTCCTCCTTCAAAAAATGATACAACCATTATACCACATATTATTCTAAAAATCAATATAAAAATACAAAAAATCGCTATGAAATTCATTGGAAAACAGAAATCGTTTCACTGCAAATGCAATGATACGATCTCTTTGACATTTTATCTGCATCTCATTTGCCTTCCTGCTTCCCTTTCAGAAAAGCCAGACAGGCATTTGCAGTTCCGCGAGTGAAGCCCTGCTTATCGACCAGCATGGTGAAATCTTGACGGGCAAAGTAGAGCACGATCCACCGTTTATCGCATCGAATCCATGTCAGGTTCTCATATTCCAGCTGGTATTTTTCCAAGGAGGAAGTGCTCATCATGCGGATACATTCCGGCAAAAAAGTGTATTGGTTGACCGCCTGTAGATCTAGTTTCCCCCTTGTGCGGCGAATGCGGTCTTGTATCTGTTTTTTCGGCAGATGCCATATCCAAAAGGCAGCAGCCAGCAGCAGCAAAAAAAAGAAATCCAAAAATCCAAGGTGAAAATCTGCCGTATCGCCAATTCCCAACAAAATGCCCCGATAGATCAGCCGTTCCAAAAACGGAATTGCCAGCAGAATTCCAATGGCACGGCAGATAATGCAGTGCTGTTTCTTCTGCATCTGTAAAATTGCAGCGTATCCGTCTTCTGTAATGCGTGTTGTGTTCTCAAAGTAGTCCAAAACGGCACCTCCTGTTTCTGCGATATTTTTATTATACCATGCGGGAAACGGTTTGTAAAGTTGTTTCGGAAAAAAGTCGAATTATGTCTTGACGAAACTGGGGCTTCTAACTGGGGCTTCTATGGTACAATAAAATATATACAAAACTGAATTTTTATATCGGAGGAAAACTATATGAAGTTCACAAAAATCATAGCTGCTGCACTGGCACTGCTCTGCGGTTCTGCCATGCTGCCGAAAGCCACTGTCGGTGCGGAAGAAGTACTCTTGGATTCTGGCATTGATTATACGGAATCTACGGAAACACTTGGAAATCCGGGAGCCGGATACAGTTCCGGTGTTGCGGTCAGCTGCAAGCCTAACGACACCAAGGTGTACAACCCGACTGCTAGTCTGGTGGTGCTCTTTGTGGACATTGGCGGCTTTTCCAGCGGAGCAAACGGGACGACTGATGACAGCGGCAGCTACACCGCTGGTACGGACTATGATCTGGACGAAACGTTCTTTACAAACTTCCGAAAAACATTGGAAAACTGCCGCAAAAACGGCTGTACCATTGGTATTCGTTTTCGGTATGATGCGAATGGTGTCCGCAATCCCGAACCGGCTACCTTTGAGCAGATGTGCAAGCATATCGAACAAATATGGGAAGACGATTTTCTGGAAGATTACAAGGATATTATTGCCTATGTAGAAAGTGGCTTTGTGGGTTGTTACGGCGAACAATGGGGCGGAAAATACTGCTCTTTGAAAGATAAGGCGAAGCTGCTGGATCTGTTGTTAGATGTGGTTCCTGACCCGATTCCGGTAACTGTAAGAACGCCGAACATCTTTGCCAAATGGGCTGGCATTGAGGAATCGGAACTGGGAGAATATGTGTTGGAATCGAACAGCAAAGCTTCCCGTGTGGGACTGTACAACGACGGTTACATGGGTTCCGATTCCGACTTGGGAACGTTTCACGACCGTGAACGAGATTTGAAGTGGCTGCGGCAGCAGACGTACACCTCCTATTATGGCGGAGAGTTTTCCGGAAATCTAGACTTTGCCAAACAGTACGATACATATCTTCCGGAAAATGCAGTACCGGAAATGTATTATTCGCACTTGAGTTATATCAATTCGAACATTTTTAAACTGTATCAGGACTACACTTTCGGAAAAGAATATGATGTAGAGAACGTAGACAACAGTGCTTATTATGGGGAAACTGTTTTCAAATTTATACGGGATCACATTGGGTATCGTTTTGTGCTGCGGGATTCTGATTTGAGTGAAAGTGTGGAGCAAAACGGTATTCTGAAAGTCTGCACCAAAATTGAGAATACCGGTTTTGCCAATCCGATCATGCAGCAAAAGGCAGAGATCATTCTGGAAAAGGACGGGAATTATATCCGGACATCTGTTGATGCCAATGCAAACCAGTGGTATTCCTGCACAACTGTTTCTCCGGAATTTGATCTGAAGCTTCCCGCAGGCATTGAAGCCGGCAAGTGGAATGTCTATCTGAAACTTTCCACGGGAGAAAACGACATCAGCGAAACTAACGTTCGTTCTATACAGTTTGCCAATCATGATACCTGGAACTCTGCTCTGGGTGCCAATTATCTGGGTAGCTTTTCTGCAACAGAATCTGACAAGCCGCAGACAGACAACGACTTTTATCAGATCAACACAGAACAGGAACTCCCCCATTCTGACGGCTCTGTCTACACTTATCAGAACCTTTCTGTTGTAGACGGTATCTCCAGCAATGACACGGAATATGCGGAGGACAAGTGCACTGTCACAGACGATAACGGCAATCAGCTGTACATCACCAATAACGACCAATATTTATACGTCTTTGCTGATTTGACATATGATGCTGCTTCTCCGGTGTACAACCTTTCATTCCAGAACAAAACAACTGGCAAACGGTGCTGGATCTACTATCAGGGAAACGGATTTGTGTATTTCAACAATGGTGTTCCCAGTGGCTGTGTCCAGAAGCATGGCGGCAGAAAAGTCGAATTTCGAATTCCTTTGGGAGAACTGGTAGATTTGGAGGCTGGAACTGAAATTTCCAACATCAATGTGACCATTCAGGATCAGTCAAATTCGTGGGTAAATGCTGGTTCTGTCAAGGCGGACAGCTATATTTTACAGGACAATTTTGATGTGTATTCCGCAAAGCAGACAGTTTACCTTGCAGAAAAGGACACCATGCTGCTGACACCGGAAACCTCTGGAACGGGGCTTTCCTACCAGTGGTATCACAATGGAGAAGCAATTGACGGAGCAACGGAAAAAGTCTATACCGTTACAGCAAATACGCAGGAGGACTGCGGGGTTTATTCTGTTGCAGTTTCCTCTCCGAGTGGCACAGTGAAAATTGTGGAATTGTGTGATGTCAAGGGCATCATTTCTCAGACAATTTCGGGTGATGTGAATCAGGACGGCGTTGTCAACACAGCAGATATAGTGGCTTTGCAGAAATATTTGTTGGGAATCGATATACTGACAGAGGAACAGGCGGAATTGGCTGACACAACGGCAGACGGCACGGTGAATGGTTTAGATCTGGGATTGCTGCGGAGCATGATCGGATAAACAAGAAGTAAGGCGATATATCGCAGTTATAGGCAAAAGAAGTCGGAACAGAGTATGGAATATACTCTGTTCCGACTTTCTTCTTCCAGAAATTGTTTAAAAAATTAACCAGGAATTATTTTACTGCTTTTCTTTGCGATTTACTTATGGTATAATATGAATAAGGATAAATTACCAGATTCGATTCCGTATATTGGAGCATCCGGTCAAAACAAGAATTTCGCTTGTCACAAAATCATTGTTTTATGCGTTAAATTCTATGAGAACTGTTTTGGCTTGAAAATATGCGGAATCGATTTGGCTGTCCAAATCAATTACAAGGGAGATCAGAGGCGTTTATGAAAAAGAAGCATCTTCAGAAGCAAATTCTTGCTGCAATGCTGACTGGCGTAATTGTGGTAAACACTTGCCCGATTGTCGCTATGGCAGCAGAAACTATGCCGCCGGAAACGGAAATGGTGCAGGAAGCAACAGAAGAAACGACTGCAACAGAAGCGGCGGAAATCCCAGAAACTCCGGGAGCAGAAGTGCAAACGGAACTTTCCGGTTCGGAAGCTGTGGAAGTTACAACCACAGAAGCGGAAACAGAAATGGCTGCGGCAAATGTTGAAACTGAAACGGAAGAAATTCCGCAGACGGATGCACCGGAGGATACCGCAGAAGATTCTGTCACTGCATTTGTCAATCGGCTGTACAACGTGTGCTTGGAACGGGAACCGGATTCTGCCGGCTTAAAAAATTGGCATGACAGGATCAGCAGCGGCAGCATTTCTGCGGTAGATGCTGTTAAGGGATTTTTGAACAGCAAGGAATATCAGAACAGACAGCTCAGTGATGAAGTGTACATCGCTAATTTGTATCAGGTTTTCTTGAATCGAACCGGAAGCAGTTCGGAAATTCAGCATTGGCTGACTATTTATCAGCAGGGCGTTTCTAAAAACTATCTGATGCATGGCTTTTCCAATTCCACTGAATTCACAAATCTGTGTGCTTCTTACGGCGTGACACGCGGCAGTATTGCATTGACAGAAGAACGTGATAAGTATCCGAATGTTGCGAAAATGGTAGTGAACTGTTATGCTGTTCTGGACAGAACACCAAGTGGCAGCGAGATCAACCAATGGATTTCTAAAACCAGAAACGGCGGTTCCGGAACTGCACTGGTCAAAAATATCCTGCAATCCCGTGAGTATCAGAACAAAAGCAAGAATGCCAGTGATGCAGATTATATTGCAGACCTCTATCAGGCGTTTTTCGGCCGCAGCTGCAATACTTCGGAGGTGCAGTCGTGGAAAAATGTTCTGAGCAACGGTGTTTCCCGTAATTACCTGATGGCACAGTTTGCATCTTCGGCAGAATTCAAAAAGACTTGTTCTGCGGGCGGTATTTCCAGCGGAAATATTACACTGACTGAAGAACGGGACAAGCACCCCGGCGTGGCAAAAATGGTTGCTGGCTGTTATCAGATTCTGGGAAGAACGCCTGCGGGGACAGAAGTGGAAAACTGGGTCAAAAAGACGATCACTACCGGTTCTGGTGCGGAACTGGCAGACGGATTCTTCAAATCGCAGGAATATCACAACAAAAATACCAATAATGCACAGTATGTCAACGACCTTTATACGGCAATTTTCGGAAGAACTGCCGACAGCAGAGGCTTTTCTTCGTGGAAAAATGCTTTGGACAGTGGTACTTCCCGCGATACAGTTCGAAATGCCTTCTATGAGAGTGCTGAGTTCAAACAGCTTTGCAAAAAGAATGGTATTGTAGACAAGAAAAATCGCTATCCGAAAGCTGCGGCTGTTCTGAATCAGGTAGGCTGGGATCTGAAAGCGGCGTTCCAGTGGTCTGCCGGCATGAAGTATTCCAAGTACACGGCGACAGCTGCTCCGGGAACGGAATATTACGCAAATTATGGATTCACCTGCAAAACCGGAAATTGCTATGTTATGGCAGCTACATTCTGCGAAATGGCACGGGAACTCGGCTATGACGCAAAACAGATTTCCGGCAGTGTCCCGCTGAGAAGCGGCGGATATGGTCCGCACTCTTGGGTGGAAATTGAAATCAACGGAACTACTTATGTATTTGACCCCGACTTTACCAATGAAACCAAACGAAATGGATACCAGATCACATATGGACAGTCTGGTACATGGAGATACAATCGTGGTTCTGTAATGAACTGAGAAAACACAAGGCAATACCGCACAAAGAGCGTCTGGCGACTTTGCACGGTATTGCCACAACTTGGGAATGGAGAAGAAAAATGAAGAAAACTTACATGACATGGCTTGCCGCATTTTTGGCAGCAGGTGTATTTTTGACTGGGTGTAGTCAGGAGAAGTCGTCTTCCAGTGAATCTGCAACTGAAGAAACTACAGCAGCAACGGTCGCTACTGCTACCACAGAAGAAACTGAACCGGCTACCGAAGCTCCGACAGAACCGGAACTGAAAACGATTGGCGAAAAGGCAGAAGGCGAACACGTTTACAACGTCACATTGAAAAATGCAACCGGAAAGGAAATTTCCGGCGTGGCGATCAAGGACAGTTCTCAAAGCAAATTCCCCGAAAACATGATGAAAGACAGCGATGTTTTTGCCGCAGATGAAGAACGTGTTCTTTACTATGATGCAACAGAGGCAATCGCTGCCAACGCTGCGGAAGAAACAGATTCCGACAAGGTCTTGACTCCGGAATATACGATCCAGCTGACATTCTCTGACGGTACTACAGCAGAGCTGCATCAGTTCCCGTTTGATGATGTAGAAGCTGCGGAGATCCACTGGGAAGATGAAATTGCTTATCTGGTATACACTTCTGTTTCCTCTCAAACCGAGGTAAATACAAAGGAAGCAGAACAGATGCAGGTACAGACGAGTGCAGAAACAGAGCCGGCTGCACAAGATGCAGAAGAAGTGGCAGCTGAGGACGGCTATCAGGAACAGCAGCCCGTCTATGTAGAACCGGAAGAATCTTATGACGAAACACCGGCAGTTGCTCCGGTAGAAAACACACCAGCGGAAGAAACACCGGCAAACAATAATGATGCGGCAAATGATACTGCGAATCCGAATAATGGCTGCCTTGGAGATGAGGGATTATTTAACTAATGGAAATCACAAAACGACGTGAAATTTTCTTTCTCTCGGAATTGCGTGCAATTGCCTGCATTGCCATTGTCATACTGCATACGTTCTATGCCGCCAGTGTTTACGCACCGGATCATACTGCAAGAATTGCCGCTTTGACGACGAGAAATCTCATGATGTGGGCTGTTCCCTGTTTTGTCATGGTCAGCGGTGCACTGCTTCTGGATTCAGCACGGGAAGTGACATATCGGAAGATATTCCGAAAGTATATCCCACGAGTGCTGGCTGCACTGGTACTGTTCTCCGTAGTCTTTCAGATTTTTGACGATGCTACCGGCGAAAGCGGCATTCAGTTCAAAACGATTCTTTATGGGTTGCAAAATGCAGTGACCGGAAGCGGCTGGAAGCACATGTGGTACTTGTATCTGATTATAGCATTGTATTTGCTGTTGCCGTTTTATCGGAAAATTGCTGCTTCCCTCAACTCAAAAGATACGTACTACTTGTTAGGTGTTTATCTGGTGTTTCTATCGCTGCTGCCAATGTTGCAAACACTGACAGAAAAATCGACAGCATTCTATATTTGTGTTTATAGCGTCTATCCCCTTTATCTTTTCTTGGGTGATGCTTTTATGCAGAAACGCATTTGCAAAAAGCCGTGGCTGATGATTCTTCTGGCTTCTGTGGGAACAATTGCAGTTGCCTGTCTGACAATTCTTAGTGAAAAAAAGTCCATCGCCGCATTGTCAGAACTTCTTACCAGTTATGCATTCCCGTTGATCGTATTGCAGTCTGCCGGAATTTTCGGGCTGATGTCCTACAGAGAAAAGAAAGCACCTAAAGTGCTCTATTGGATTTTACATCAGGTCGATCAGTGTTCGTTCGGTGTTTATTTGATACACATGCTGTTTCTGAAACTGGTGCTTGTGGTCTGGAAATGGAATCCCTATATGCATGGCGGATTTTTTATGATCCTGGCACTTTCCGTTGGAACGTTTCTCTGTTCGTTCCTGTGTATTTGGTTGCTGAAATATGTTCCAATACTGAAAAAAATTCTTTGAGTTTGAAAAAACGATTTGATTATCAAAAAAGAGTATCTCAAATGAGATACTCTTTTTGTTTGTCACTTTCTATTTTGGCAATACTACTTTTGCAAAAACACATTACCGCATTGCACGAATCAGCCGGAACACCTGCTCTGCCGTATCAGTCAGATTTTGTCTTGCAGTTTCTTTGTACAGTGCGTTCTCCAATGTGGTTATTTCTCGCAGTATCGGGAAAAAGGCATCGATTCCGTGAGCATTGCAAATTGTCGCTGCATGTTCCGTGCAGCCGCAAAATGCCAGCACTGGCTTCTGATATTGCTTGGCAAGAGCAGCAACCCCGATAGGTGCTTTTCCCATGATGCTTTGTGCGTCCAGTTTCCCCTCGCCAGTGATAACAAGATCTGCATTGATAATTGCCTGTTCCAGTTGAGTTTCCTGCATAACGATCTGAATGCCGGATTCCAGTTCAGCGTGCAGGTAATTTTTCAACGAAAATCCCAGTCCTCCAGCGGCTCCGCTGCCGGAACAGTTGGGGTCACTTTCCGGAAACAGCATTTTTGTCAGCTTGGCATATCGGGCAAGCCAATTGTCCATTTGGGGAATCATTGCTGCATCGGCTCCCTTTTGCGGGGCAAAGACGGCACTACAGCCCTGTTTCCCGCAGAGTGGATTGGTGACATCACATGCCACCTGAAATGTGCAAGCCGATAATTCCGGCAGTACATTTTCGGCGGTGATTTTTTGTAACTGCGAAAGTCCGACTGCTCCGCAGGGAATCTCGGTGTCATCTGCGTTTCGAAAAGAAAAGCCCAGTGCCTGCAAACAGCCTACGCCGCCGTCATTGGTCGCACTGCCACCAATACCGATGATGAATTTTCGACAGCCCTTGGCAATGGCATCTGCGATCATTTCTCCCACGCCAAAAGTCGTGGTGTAAAGCGGATTCCTCTCGGATTCGGACAACAGCGGAAGTCCTGCCGCTGCTGCCATTTCCATTACGGCGGTACCAGACGGCAAAATGCCATAGTTTGCTGTTTGCTTTCTGCCCAGCGGGTCAGATACTGTTACTGTTTCCAAATATCCGGACAACCCATTAACCAAGGCTTCTGTAGTCCCCTCTCCGCCGTCTGCAATTGGTGAAACCTGGATCTCAGCTGGCATGCCGGCCCGTCGGATTCCATCGGCAATAGCATTTCCTGCTTCCAGAGAGGATAAACTGCCCTTGAAAGAATCTGTCGCAATCAGAATTTTCATGCTTCTTGTGTTTCCTTTCGGAGTGCCTGCTTCATACTGCACAGATCCAGTCCATTCAGCTGACCGTCTGCATTGTAATCTCCGGCAGTCCAATCAATCATATTGCCGCTGCCCAACAACCATTTCTGCACCATAACAACATCTGCAATGGTGAACTGTCCGTCTGCGTTGACATCTCCGATCACTTTATGCGAATTTTCCTCAAGCTGCAATGCATCAACACACTGTATCATGCCTGATTCCCGATCATAGGTAAACTGTATTGAAATTTTGTCGCCAGCTTCGTAGTGGCTGAGATTTTTGCTTTCGTCCCCGTGATAGTAGGAGTCCCCTTGGAAGAAAAATGTGCCGTATTCTGCAAATGTGACAGAAGTATTCGGTACTATTTCAGAAATGGTGTCTGTGAACGATACGGTTTCATAAGCCGGCTGTGTTTCTGAAACCGTTGTTGTAACCGTAGTTGTTGTGGTTTCTGAAGTTGTGGCAGTTGTGGTTGTAGATGGTGTCGTAAGATTGAATCTACCGTCCTCTTTCGCCAGATATGACCAGAGATACCGGAAAAACCAACCGTCAAAGTTAGTGATCATTTGAGAAGAACCTGCCATCATGATCGACGTGCCGCCGTCCGGAAATCCTCCCGGCGGAAAGCCGTCGGATTCTCCCTCGCCGCCATAAAAATCAGTCAGTCCGAAGCTGTGTCCCATTTCGTGTTCCAGAATATGCATGCTGGAAGTGCCGGCGATCAAGCCCAGAACGGCGTTGTCCGAAAGCTGCTGTCCCCAGTGGTAGCCGAAGCCGCCCATATCGATCATGCCTTGCGTTGCCTGCAAGTACATATCGTAACGATTTTCGTAGCCGTCTGGATACTGGTATGACTGATCTGCCCAGTGAATATAGCGGTATCGTGTTTCGTCGCCGATTGGTTCCAATGTAGGCAGCTCCGAAACCGCCATGTTGCCATCTGTGATATAGCTGGTATCTGCTGGAATTGTGGTGGTATACACGGTTTCGTCCGGCTGCAGATCCAGCAGGCAGTTCTGATCCAGCACTGCCCAGCCGACGATTTGCACATTAACATGGGTGTATGGCCAGTTTTCATAACCTACCAGCCAGTCAGTCCAGTCGTTTACTGCCGTTTCCAGAACGGTTTGCAGCTGCTTCCGCTGCTCCAGTGTGATCGTCTGTTTGCTCTGCCATTTTACAACATACTTGAGTGTTCCGTTTCCGGCGACGATCTGGTCGTAGATCGTTGCCCAGTCTTTTACGGAGCCTTCTGAAATGATACGATTTTGCAGAATCCACTCCGCCGCAGATTGATATGTACTGGGCATATCTGCCAGCGTTGTGCCGGAAGATGCAGCCTGCACTGCAACCGGCGTTACGGTATTCGGAACGGATATGGGTGCAGTCAGAGCACAAACACTAAGTGTGGCTGCCACTGCGGCGGAAAGCCATTTCTTTTTCATACAATTCCTCCTGTTCTGATTTCCAATCGAAAACATCTTCTTTTATTATGCCATATGTCGAAATAAATGTCAATATACATAAATTATTTTGTGCAGTATTGCTTTTGCAAATATGTTTTTTTGCAGAAGAAAGCATTTTCCATTGTTCCCAAAGGCTTATAGAAAAAATACGAAAAAACTACCTGTCATAGAAACGCCCTTTTGTCCTATACTATTCTTGCAGCGGCGAACACGAAACACAGCGTGCGAGAAAAAGCAGCTGCTGAAAAACGAAAACAAACTTCTGGGATAAGTCGCTTATCCCAGACATGAAAAAGGAGAATGCACTATGAAGGGTGAATTTACGCAGAAGGGCAAGGAAGCTATGGAACGTTTTAAGATGGAATCTGCCAGCGAAGTTGGCGTAACTCTGAAGCAGGGTTACAACGGCGACCTGACTGCACGGGAAGCTGGATCCATCGGAGGACAGATGGTGAAAAAGATGATCGACGCCTATAAGATGCAGTAAAATTCTCATTTTTTATCCAAAAAGGTCTGGTGCCCAAATATGGGTATCAGACCTTTTTCTATACATCATGCAGTGTTTCCTTAGGGCAATACCGCACAAAGAGCGTCTGACGACTTTGCACGCCATCTGCTTGCAAATTTCCCGTCATATTTCACAAAAATGCTCGTGAATACATCAAGTATTCACTCCGCTTTTTGTTTCATCTGACGAAAAATTTGACGACGCATCTGTCGCACAATCTTTGTGCGGTATTGCCTTAGTCTATCCAGAGGATCTGGTCATCTTTTCGCGGCTTCGGCTGCGGCAGTTCTCCGGCAGCGTAGCCCAGAATACAGAATCCCACGCCGCGATAAGTTTCCGGAATCCCCCACTGTTTCAGCAGTGCTTTTCCGGCTTCGCTGTCAAATGTTTCTCTTGCACGGTGAATCCAGCAGCTGCCCAGACCGACAGCGTATGCTGCATTCAGCATGGCACCCATGGCAAGGCTGCCGTCTTCTACCCATGTGTGTACTGTGGAATCTACCAGTACCAGAATTGCCACCGGTGCTCCATAAAACGGATCACGATCTGCTGCACCCATGATCTCTGCGTTTTGCTTGGACAGCTGGTGCAGCATTTCCGGATTTCGTATCACCACAAATTTGGTAGGCATACGGTTCATGCCTGTGGGAGCATACTGTCCGGCAGTCAGAACTGCCTGAATTTTTTCCTGTTCCACCGGCTTGGTACTGTCATAACTCCGCACGCTTCTTCTGGTGCAAAGTGCATGCAGTACTGCATTTTCTTCGTACATGTTCGATTACCTCCGTTCCCATTTGGAGCAGAGTTCGCCCAACTGGTCTGCCATTTTTGCCAGTTCCTTGTTGGATAATCCCCTGCTGTTTTGTACCAGTGCTGTCAGACGGCTCAACGTCTGCGACAGCCGGTCGTATGTCATTGCACTCCGCCGCGGTTTCTGCTGAATCGGCACCGCAGGTGCATCGTAAGTGATTTTTCCGGTGGCAATGTCAAATTCTGCACCGCTGTACGGTGCATAAGCATCAATGCCCAAAGACAGCCACAGTTTTTCCCGAAATGCCTCAGCAGATTCTGCCGAACCGTGGTTGACGAACACTTTCTGTACGCCCTGTACTTGTGAGATCCACGACAGCAGCCCTTTTTGGTCTGCATGTCCGCTCATGCCCTGCAGCTGGACAATCTGAGCACTGACCTGCACGGTTTCGCCAAACAGTGTTACCGTTTTGGCTCCCTCGATAATGCGTCTACCCAAAGAACCCTCTGCCTGATAGCCAACGAACAAAATGGTGTTTTCCGGCTTCCACAGGTTGTGTTTCAAGTGGTGTTTGATCCGTCCGGCTTCGCACATACCGCTGGCGGACAGAATGACTTTTGGGCGTTTGTCTGCGTTGATTGCTTTGGAAGCATCGCTTGTCACTGCCGGAATCAGTCCGGAAACGCCAATGGGGTTAATGCCGCGGCGAACATATGCCAGTGCTTCCTCATCGAAACAGCTTTCCTTATTTCGCATGAAGATTTCAGTTGCTTCAATGGCAAGCGGGCTGTCCATGTAAATCGGGAAATCGCTAAATTCCGGCAGCATGTTTTCATCTTTGATCTGCTTGAAATAGTACAGTAGTTCCTGTGTGCGTCCTACAGCAAAAGACGGAATGATGACGCTACCACCGCGGCTGAATGTATCTTTTAACACCTGTACCAAGCCTGGAATATATCCCTTTGGCTTTTCGTGCAGCCGGTTCCCGTAGGTGGATTCCATGACCACATAGTCTGCATCTTCCGGCGGCTGCGGATCACGAATTAGCGGCTGGTTCAGGTTACCGATGTCACCGGAAAATACCAGTTTTTTGGAAATACCGTTCTCGGTCAGCCAGATCTCAATGCTGGACGAACCCAGCAAATGCCCCGCATCGAGAAACCGCACATCAATGCCGGATGTCAACGTGAATCGTTCGCCATATGGGTGTGGCACAAACAGTTCCAGTGCTCCCAATGCCTCTTTCATGGTGTACAGCGGCACATAGGGTTCGTCGCCTTTTCGCATTGCCTTGCGGTTTCGCCATTCCGCTTCGAATTCCTGAATGTGTGCACTGTCCCGCAGCATGATCTCACAGAGGGAACACGTGGCTGAGGTAGCGTGGATCTCACCGGAGAAGCCGCCGGCGTACAACAGCGGCAGCAAGCCGGAGTGGTCAATATGAGCATGCGTCAGCAGCACATAGTCGATTTGTGACGGAGCACAAGGGATTTTTACGTTTTCATAGGTATCTCTCCCCTGCTCCATACCGAAATCCACCAGAAGCCGTTTCCCGCAGACCTCCAGATAAGTGCAGCTGCCAGTAACTTCATGGGTAGCCCCGATAAATGTCATTTTCATAAACGATTCACTCCTTTCAAATATAAAAAGCACTGTACAGCAGGGCAAAACCGCCCACGGCTGACAGTGCTTTCTTTGGACAAAAGCGGCTTTTTCAGCCGGTTAAGCTTCTTTTTTCGAAAACAAGAGATACTTCCGTGCGAAGAAATTCCACAGGAATGCCACCATAGTGGAAACTACTTTCCCAATCATCTGATAGGCACTGGTGATATTTCCGAGCGTTATCTCGCTGACCTTTGTAATGCCGATCGTCAGCAGAAGTCCCACCACGCCGATTGCGGCGAATGCGAGAAATTCCACCAGACGGGACTGCACTTTCGACGAACGAAAGACCCAGAATGTACTCAGGAAGTAGTTGGCAAGCAGTCCGGCAACAAAGGAACAGCCGTTTGCAAGAATGGCGTAATGCTGGTCAAATACGGCAAAAAACAGCAGTGCGGAAATTCCCCAGTCTACCACAGTTGCAGCTCCGCCTACAAAACAGTAGCGGAAGAATTGAATCAGTGTATTTTCAGTGGCACCGGCAAATAATTTCCCGAATTGTCCGTGCCGGAGGATCTGCCAGAATTCCTGCCAGTTGGAAGTTGGTTTTGTTTGTTCTTGCTCCATGAAGAATGATATTCCTTTCTTTCGGTTTCAGCAATGCCTTTACTTTGCCTGCGGTCCGAGGTATTGAATGATGTGTACCAAAAATTGCAGAAGCATAACGCTGTCTGCGGTGTCCACTTCTCCGTCAACGTTGCAGTCGCCGGCACGCCGCTGCTGGTCGTTCCCTGTCACTGCACCGGCAGCCATCTTATTCAGCAACACGGCATCGGTCACATCGATTCGACCGTCCAGATTGACATCGCCATACATGACAGATGGTGTGACATCAGAACCACTTTCCGAAGTTTTTGCAGTGGTTGCTGTAGTTACAGTTGTATCTGTGGAAGGTGCAGCGGATGATGTCTGCTCCGTTGTGGTAGTTTCCGCAGAGGCACTGGTAGCTTTGGTCGTTGCAGTTGTTTTTGCTGTTGTTACAGTAGTAGTTTTAGTGGTAGTGATCGTGGTTTCCGCAGGTGTTGTGGTGGTGGTAACTGCCGGCTTGTTGCCATTCGGTTCAATGCCGCCTACCAGTTCTCCATTGGAGTATACACAAATGTAATCGGTTCTGGTTTCAGAACCGTCCTGATAGGTATCCTTGCACTTGGTGATGCCCTGATAACTCCAGTCGTTGGTGGGATCCCACTTATCGCCGTAGTACAAGCCCACGGTGAACTGATATTTCTTGTTGGAGTTGGCAATTTTATAGCCGTCCCACTTTACTTCTACATAGTAAATATCCGGATCGTAAGAAGCATCGTACTGGTACGGACCGGAGATCACGCCGTCTGCCGGAGCAGCTTCTACGCTTGCCTGATCGTATAACTCATTGCCGGTAACTTTGCTGATATTGGATTTGTTTTCCATTTCTGCGATACTGAAATAATACCGCATGGACAGGTCGGTTTTGGGTGTGATAGAATTGGTACGCATCTGAATGGCAAGCTTTGTCACACCGGCACCGGAAGTCTGTACGTCGTCTACCGCATAAGCATCTACCCAGAAATCGTTGCCGCCGTTATCACTGCCGCTGTTCTTATCTTCCGGCGGGAAATTCGGTGTGATCTCCATTGCATCTGTGCCGTAGTAATCATACAGACCAGCACACGCTCCTACAAAAGCAGCGTTATAGTCAATGGTAACTTCGTTATAGATCCAGTCTGCGGTAATGTCGTTATGCTTATCCTGTGCATCCGGACCGCCGACCAGTGCACCATAGAGCACATGCTTCTGCTCGTCGGTGTCCTCACACTTTGTCAGACCAGAAGCTGCACGGTGGTGCGGGAATTTCGCTGCGGTTTCGTCGTAGCCAACCTCATAGGCACGGTTCATGGGATTATCCCCCAGCAGATATTCCATCTGTCCTTTTGCCCATTCGCTGTATTCGCCGGGCTTTCCGTTGTTGTTATATTTATCGTATACCAACGCCATCATCTGAGCCGCCGCATTGTATCGTGCGGAGCCCCATGTGTTCAGCCAGAAATAACCAGCCGGTGTAATGGTTCCCACGCCGCCAGTCATGTATTTGTTCAGGGCTTCTGCTACGGAACTCCAGCAGTTCATTTCCTCGTAGGGACTCTTTCCGGCAGCTTTCTTGTATTCGTCAATGAAGTTCGGGTACTGCTCGCTGGTGATCTCGCCCAGAATACACTGCACGCCGCCCCAGACATCGTTCCAGCAGTAGACATAGCAGGGTGCTGCATAGTAGTCGTAGTACGGGAAGATTTGTTCCAGATAGTGGTGATCGCCGGTGATCTTGTACATCCATGCAGAAGCCCAGCAGTAATCGTCTTCCCACTTGGACGAATTGTAATAAGCCTTCGGACCATCGCCGTTGTCGCTCAGCTGCTTTTCGTGAGTTTCTGCGAATTTATACAGTGCTGTTGCATAGTCCAGCGACTTCTGTGCATATTCCGGATCGGTGTCCTTGAAGTTCAAGTAGTTGATCGCCAGCGAAGCAGCGGCAGAAGCAACATAGTCTGTCTGTGGCTTATCGCCGGTGAGGAAAAATGCCGGACGATCCATTTCGTCCAGTTCTGGTGCATTCCAGTAAGCGTGGTCAATGTCGCCGTCGCCTACCTGATAGCAATGTGCGATCACATCGCCGTTGGAATCCAAGAAGGTACACTTCATCAGATAGTCGTTAAAGTACCGCAGAATAGTTTCGATATGGTCGTCCTGACCAGTTTTCTGGTAAGCATCACGGAATTCGTAATAGCCCCAGCCCAGTGTTGCTGCAGAGTAGTTCTCTGGCATACCGAATTTTACATGGTCGCCGGCATCATGGAAACCGCCGGCAACATCGATGTAGCCGTCCCCGTCCGGATCCAGTATATCTTTATACTTGGTGAGGAAATCGGCACTTAAATTGGTGGCGGTGGAGTTCATGGCAACCTGAGCATCATAGGTATGGCAGTTGCCACGCCAAGTGTAGCGGTTGTTGTCCTGTACTTCTGTGCCGCACATATTGCCGTCGTAAAAATAGATGGAATATTGCAGTGCCCGTGCAAAATTCGCTTCTTTTTCGTCCGCAGCTCCCACGGCTACAGAACTGCATGTCCCTGCCAGCATAGCACCGCTGAGCAAGACGGAAAGCAGTCGTTTGCTTCCTTTGGAAAATCGTTTCATTTAATTTAATCCCTTTCCTTTCCGAAATGATTTGATCGGAATGCCTTTATTCGATTATCTTCATTATACGCGATTTTCAAGAAAAAGTCAACAGTTTTTTTCTTGTTTCATTGCACAATTTGTGAAAAATGTAAGCTGCCCTGTCGTTAAGGCAATACCGCACAAAGAGCGTCTGGGGACTTTGCACGCCATCTGCTTGCAAATTTCCCTTCAGAGCCTGTTTCGTATCTTCCCGCACGCATCTTGCGTGCATATTTTCCGAGATATTTCGGGAAAATACTCGAAAATCCACAAAGGATTTTCTCCGTTTTTCCCTTCATCTCTCAAAAAATCTGACGACGCAATCTGCATACGTCAGATACGAAACAGACTCTCATATTTCACAAAAATGCTCGTGAATACATCCAGTATTCACTCCGCTTTTTGTTTCATTTGCCGAAAAATTTGACGACGCATCTGTCGCACAATCTTTGTGCGGTATTGCCTAAGCTTTATAAATAGATGTTTTATGCAAAATATCAGCACTCGGCCGTAAAATACGAAAATGCGTGCACAATATTGCAAACAAGACTAAAAAGCCACACAATTTCAAACAAAGTCGAAACTGCGTGGCTTTTTGAAAAACATGGCGGAGAGTGTGGGATTCGAACCCACGTGCCCTTTCGGACAACTGCATTTCGAGTGCAGCTCGTTATGACCACTTCGATAACTCTCCAAATCAGTGCATAAGAATCGTCAAATCCAACGACGATACAACACTTTGTATTATATCACATTTTGCAAAGAAAAGCAAGCTTTTTTTTAAAATTGTACTTGTGCACAAATTTCATCTCAATGTTTTGGTGAAAATTATCTCATTTGTTGTATTTTCACTAGTATTACAGAAAGGCTTGACTTTTCCGGAAAAATCCATTATAATAAAGTGAAATGTCTTTGCGTAAAAACAGTAAAATTTTCTTTTTCAGAAAGGTTTTGGAATATGAAAAACTTCTTTGCAAACTTGTCACACCCCACCAAAATCACGCTGATCACCTGCTCCAGCTTTGTGATATTGACAATGCTGATCTTGATTTTTTTGATGCTCTGTCCGATTCAGGAAAGCAGTTCCGCCAACAACGTCAATGATTCTCTGGTGGTAACTGTGGCTTCCACAGAAGAAACCCAGATCACCAGCGAAACCACAGCGTCAGCAGTTTCTACTAAATTTGAGCGAAAGACCACCGATGCCAATCGTGTCACTACAGAAACTATTACGACTGCGAAAACCTATGGCACACAGGCAGTCTATGAAGATGATGATACGTATAACAACTACGGTTCATATGATGACGATACAGACAACAGCTATCAGCCGGCAGTGACCACACGGGCATACTACAACAATAATACCAGCAACGCAACAAAACCCCGATACACCACTCCGGCAGCGACACAGCCGCCGGCTACATATGCTCCTGTTGTTACACAGGCACCAGTAGTTACTGCGGCACCTTCTGTTCCGGAAGAAACGATTCCGGCTCCAGATGATGGTTTCTATGATTGATTTTCTAGGAACAAAACCATATTGATGAATAAAGAAAAAACCGGACTAGGCAGCACTGCCGGTCCGGTTTTTTGCAATAGGACATGAAAAATGTCTGAACAGAGAGGAATACAGATGAAAAAGAATTCGTTAGGCTTTCGCCTGCTTCGGCTGGTGACATTTTGGGTCACAGGAAATCTGACAGCCATTTTTGCCATATGGCACGCCGCTGTCGGTTGGAAAATTCTTGTCGGCATCTTGTGCGGTATCTTGTTCCTGTTCTTCCAGTTTGCCCATGTGCATACCATAGCAGGAGAAAAGAAGCTGGCTTCATTGGAACACGGCTGTGATCTGCTCCGCACCAGCACTGTCTGGTTTTGTCTGGAACTTCTCACTGCAGGTGCACTTTTTTGGGGTGTGAAATTGTTCTGGGTAATTCTGCTGATCGATCTGGGCGTGTTCTCTCTGCTCTGCTGGTTCACAGTATTTCAGGGGTTGCTGCATATTGCACTGCACTCCACACAGGTGAAACTGCCGTGGCATGTTGCCCTCTTTTTTCTCTGGTGGGTGCCGCCGCTGAATTTGTTTCTGGTGGGGCATGTCTATCGTACTGCCAAACGGGAATTGCAGCTGGAGTGTGCCAAAGCCGAATGTAATGTTATGCGAAAAGAATCAAAGATCTGCAAGACTAAATACCCTATTTTGCTGGTGCATGGCATCTTTTTTCGGGACTGGCAATTTTTTAATTACTGGGGACGGATTCCGGCAGAACTGATTCGAAACGGAGCAACTATTTTTTACGGAAAACAGCAGTCAGCACAATCGATTTCCGTCAGTGCCAAGGAACTGGCAGCACAAATTCAGTCTGTTATTGCTGAAACTGGTGCGGAAAAGGTCAACGTCATTGCCCATTCCAAGGGCGGTCTGGACTGCCGCTGTGCCATGCAGGAATATGGTGCGGCAAAGTATGTGGCTTCTCTGACAACGATCAATACGCCGCATCATGGCTGTGCCTTTGTGGACGATCTATTGCAAAAGGTGCCGGCAGGTGTGGCACGATGGATCGCAGCAAAGTATAACCGGCTGTTTACAAAACTGGGAGATCAGAATCCGGATTTTCTGGATGGTGTGCGGGAATTGACTGCCGAAAACTGTCAAAAATTTCATACAGAACATCCTCCTATTTCCGGCGTCTATTATCAGGCGGTGATGTCCAGGATGCACAATGCATTTTCTGCTCCGTTCCCGCTGTGGCTGGGATATTTCCTGAACCGGCGAAAAGCCGGAGAGAACGACGGCCTGGTACCGGTTGTATCGGCAAAGCTGGAGTGGGCACCTTTTCTCATGGTGCCTGAAACTAAGCGGCGGGGAGTTTCTCACGGGGATATGATCGACCTGAATCGGGAAAATATTCCGGACTTTGACGTGCGGGAATGGTACAGCCAGCTGGTACAAAAGCTGAAACAAAATGGATTTTGAGGTGACTACAATGAAAACCACGTATGATGCAAATATCTTGACCTATTGCCAGTGGCGGGATGATCTGACCATGCAACAATCGCCTTTCTGTCACGTAGACAATCTGATTTTCTGCTGCCTGTCTTATCTGAACTGGGACGGCATCGCAGAGGGCTTTACCGCAGCGGAATCGATTTCTCTGCGGGATGCAGCAAGGCTCTGGGAACACCGTCCCACCGCAGAACAGAAAGTGCGGGTAGAAACTGACCGCGACCTGCTTCGGCAGACCGCAGCCAGCCGGCGTTTCGGAGAAGTGCGTTTATTCCGTTATGCAGAACAGTTCAGCGAAACCCAGCAGCAGCAATTTTCCGCCACTGCATTTCTGCTGGACAGTGATACCGTTTATGTGGCATTCCGTGGCACAGACAACACACTGACTGGCTGGCGGGAAGATTTCAACTTGTCTTTTTTGCCCTATGTGCCGTCACAGGCAGCAGCGGCGGCGTATCTGCGGGGGATTTTGTCACTGGGATTTTCCAACGTCTATGTGGGCGGACACTCCAAAGGCGGCAATCTGGCAGTTTATGCAGCTGTCCAGATGCAGCCGGAGGATTTTCCGCGGATTCGTGCAGTCTATAACAATGACGGACCAGGCTTTGTGACAGACCTGTTTGCTGAGCCGCAGTTTCAGCAATTGCAGGAACGAGTGTATACCTTTGTTCCACAAGCTTCTGTAGTAGGCATGCTGCTGGAGCATGACGAGGAATATCAGGTAGTTTACAGCACACAAAAAGGTTTTTTGCAGCACGATCCATACTCGTGGTGTGTGATCCGGAATGACTGGTACTATTCTGAGGATACCACCAACACCAGTAAGCTGCTGGATTCCTCGCTGCGGCAGTGGATCCTGGGCATGAAACCGGAGGAGCGAGAAAAGCTGACCGATGCCATTTTCCACATTCTGCAAAGTGAAACCAATGCCCATACTATACAAGATCTGATCGGTGGCGGTGCAGGAACGCTCTCTGGTGTGCTCCGTGCATGGACTGACATGCAGCCAGAAACCCGCCGATTTATGCAAAAAATGCTGACAGAACTGCTGCACTCCGTAGGACAGACGGCAGCATCTCAGCGACGGCTGGAAATGCGTGACGATTTTCATGGAAAGCATGAAAGAACATGAGTAAGCGAATCTTTTGTCATCGCCGGAAAATTGATATTCTGCTGCATGCCTGTTCGGTAGGTACGAACAGGCATTACTCTGTGCAAAGGAAATACTGCACAAAAGTGTACAGGTAGCTATATCACATTATTTCGCAGCAGGCAAAGATCGAATCCGTTCAGAATTCTATCTGCATTCAGATCCCCTGCCTGCCAGTTAGCAAGTTTTGTTTCAGGAAATCCCAACAGCCATTTTTGCAGCAACACCACATCTGCCAGATTCGTTTTGCCGTCTGCATTGATGTCACCGGAAATCACAGGCGGTTCTGTAGCAGTTGCAGTAGTGGTGTTAGTTGCTGCGGCTGTTGTCGTATTTGTGGTTGCTTTGGTCGTTGTCGTTGTTGTTACAGTTGTAGTTACTTTAGTTGTTACAGTAGTGGGTTCTGTCTTTGTCTGCCATTTCTGACAACTGCTGCCGGTCGGTTCCCATTGCTGCACATTGGCACCGTTTGCAGTGGATGCATCGGCGACTTCGACATAACAGGAATCACCAGAAGCGTGTGTCAAAATGCTGTAGGATCCGTCCAGATTCTTAGTAAACCGGAACAGCTGAGTGCTATCTTTATTGGACCACGCTGCAATTGCCAGATTTCCGCCGTTTTTGCTGCTCTCTGCCTTCAATGCATAATGACTATCCTGCTGTGAGCGAATCCAATAGTAATTGCCAGAGCCAAAGGCACGAAGTGTCCACTTCTGGCAATTCAACCCGTTGGACGACCACTGCTGTACATTTGTATTGTCTGTCATTTTTCCATCGGTAATATCCATTACCAGACCAGAACCAGCATTTTCAAAGGTATAGATCACATCGGTGTTCATGGAGCAGCCGGGGTCAGTTGTCGGCTCTAAAATCCAATTCTGACAGTTCGCACCGTTGACTTCCCACTGCTGCACATTGGCACCGGAGGTTTGGGAGGCATTTTCTACTTCTACCACAGAATTTCCATTTGAAATATGGGTTCGAATCTGATAGCTGCCGTCCCCGTTTTTTGTCAGCATAAACTTCTGATTGTCACCGCCGTTATAAGTGTAAATATCTATATTGGTTCCATTTGCGGCCTTTTTTCCGGCAACGTCCAGCACATATGTTCCGCCGTCCCCTACTGCAGAAACCAGATAGTAGTACCCTTCACCGGCACTGCACAATTTCCAGATGTCGTGAACTGCGATTCCATCTGATCCCCACTGCTGCACATTGGTGCCATTTTTTGCGGCAGCACCTGCTACCTGCAAATACAAGCCGGAGTTGACATTGCGAATACGGTAAGCAGAACCCTCGGCAAACATTTCAGCCAATGGTGCACTGGGTGATTCTGTATAGCCTGCACTTGGCACACCAGCAACTGCATATCGCAGATACATCATATGATTTCTGTCATTTTGACAGCCGCTGTAGTTCTCACAATAAGCCTTTGCCTCATCTGCAGTGCGAGAAATAGTTTTGTAATTGGAAGTCGGTCGCCATGTACAGTCCTGTGCATATCCCTCGATCGTTGTTCGCTTGCAGTTCACCGCTTTTGAACCTGTTTCTGCATAAGAGCCGGGATAGGTTACTGTGTTCCAGTCACAGATAACGTTTCCGCCGTCTTCATAATAACAGTTTTCTGCAAAAATCTTAGATGCTGTGTGCACAGTATATGCCATGCTGAATGTTTTCACATAGTTATTCAGCGAATGAAAATAACCGTAACGCATCAGCCCAGGGCCGCGGGTCAGAGTTTTTTCAAAGTGATTGCTGATAATGGACATGCGGGGATAATTATTATAGGTTTTATAAGAGTTTTCATCATCTGCCGGATACCCCAATATCACACCATATTCGTGAAGTCCGAAAGAGCAGTCTGAAACTGTTGTGTAGTCAGCATCATAGCAGCATGCCAGAAACTTATCCCAGTCTGGTAGTCCGGTAGATGCTGTATTATAATCGCTATGGCCTACAAAGGTGCAGTGATCTACCCAGATGTTCTGTCCAGAGCCGAGATAGACAACAATGGAATCATTGCCGTTGGACTCCGCATCGTGCTGTAGCTCAAAGTTTTTCAGGATCAGATTGTTTCCGGTTCCGTTATTGGAAGATGTACAGAACTGTACATTATACATAGTATGTGCCGCGTAACTGCCGATGATCGTTTTGTTGCTGTGAACATAAATTCGTCCGTCCGGACAATAGTTGCGTCCGGAGGAATCCTTTTGCAGTGCGGTAACACAAATATTTGCCGTGACAACAATGGTATAGGGTATATCAGCGGTAGCATATTTCTTAAGATCGGCAAAAGTGGAAACCTCTACGATTTCGCCGAACAGACCACCAATGTCCCCTGCCTTGATGTTGCCGGTGTTGTCATCAAAGCAATATCCTGCAAAACCCTGTAATCCGTCAGCATTAAGCAGCCAGAGCTGATTGTCTGTTCCGCTGTATTTGGCTAATGTCATGCCAGAAGTTCCCTGCGTCAAGGCAAGAGAGGTATCAGAATAATTCACAATTTTATAGTATAAATCATTGCCTAGATGATCTTGTTTGACGGGAACAACATACCAATGTTGAGATTGTGCTGACTCACTGCCGTACAAAATTACATCTGTTTTGTCAGATACGTTATAATTTCGCGGTGTCAAAAGCCTTCCGGACTGTGCGTTGACTAGTTTGAAAAAAGTACCGTTCCCATCCGAACCGACACGATCGAACCGCCATGATGCAGATAAATCACTGCCCAGTGTTTGCAAAGAAAGTGCCGCTCCGTCAGAAGTTCCATTTGCTGTCAGAATTTTGGTGCTGTCCTTGTTGGCAAGATGCATCAGCTGTGCCGGATAATCTGTAGATATTGCCGTTGCCGCTGTTCCATTCCATTGAAACAGCGGCAACAGCCAAGCCATCAGCAAAATTAACGACAGGAGCAATGCCTTTTTTACGCGAATCCATTGTTTCATACATTCATACCTCCTTGAAATCGATGCACATCCCAAAAGAGCACATCGTCAATGCAGATGAGTCTGTCAACAATATTATACTACGTTTTGTGGAATGTGTCAATACAAAAATTTGACGACGTATCTGTTGCACAATCTTGTGCGGTATTGCCATAAATTTTGCAAGAGCTGTATTTCTCACAAAACACAAGAAGTTTGCCCTTGACCACTACAAGAACAAAGCAACAACCCTCTCTCCTCTCCAACTTCCAAAAATTGAACGAAATCTCAAAAAATCCTCCGTTTTTCTTGACAAAGAATACTCGATCATGTTATAATAGATCTATCAATAATATGTAATATATTCGAAAGCAAAGGAGGCATATTATGAAGAAACAATGGAAACGGCTGGCTGCCCTTTCGTCGGCAGCAGTCATGGCGGCGGGAACGCTGCTGTACTTCCCGACCGATACCCTGCAAAACATCTCGTGGGGGATCACGGCGAGTGCGGAGAACGCAGGTGCAGAGACAGAAGCGGGAACGCAGACATGGAAAGAAGGCAACCTGACCTGGACACTGGACGCTGAGGGCACAATGACCATCAGCGGCTCAGGGGCGATGAAGGATTACAGCTATGATGACAATGATGACAATCCAAGTCCTGCATACAAGAATTTGGGTGTTAAAAAGTGGTAATTGAAGATGGTGTTACCAGCATTGGGGAACATGCGTTTTGGCATTGTAGTAATTTGACCAGCATCACGATTCCAGACAGTGTCACCAGCATTGGAGAGCTTGCGTTTTACGATTGCACTAGTACTTTGTAACATTTAAATATTGCATAAAATATTAATGTGTGGTATAATAGTCTTATCACCAGAAAAGGAGATTTATTATGCCAACTACAAAATATATTATTGAGTTAACAGAGGCAGACCGTAAGTGCCTCACAGATATTGTTAAGAAGGGGAATTCTCCTGCAAGAACCATTATGAGAGCCAATATACTTCTCGCTTCAGACAGAGGAAATAATAAACATATGACAGTTGCAGAAATTGCATCTGCATTTAATACTACGCCTACTACCGTACACAAAGTTCGAACCTCGTATGTAAATAACGGTCTTGAAGCAACTATCAACCGTAAAAAGCGTAAAACACCACCTGTTCCTGCAAAGGTTACAGGAGATATTGAAGCTCATATCGTTGCTATGGCTTGCGGAGATCCTCCGGAAGGGTATAGCAGGTGGTCTGTCAGGCTAATTGCAGAAAAATGCGTTGAGTTGAATTACATTGATTCTATTTCACATATGACTGTTTCCCGCATACTTAAAAAAACGAATTTAAGCCTCACTTGAAAAAATGCTGGTGTATACCACCTGAACACAATGCAGCTTTTGTTGCTGCGATGGAAGATGTTCTGTCAGTTTACAGCAGACCATACGATAAGAAAAGCCCTGTGATATGTATGGATGAAAAACCTGTGCAGCTATTTGCATCTGCAAGAAAGAACATACGTTCCAAAGATGGTCGTACTACTTATGAAGATAATGAATACATCCGTAATGGAACTGCCTCCATCTTTTTGTTTACAGAACCATTGAATGGGTGGCGTTATGCAGATGCTCAGGAACACCGTACGAGAGAAGACTGGGCTAAGCAAATTGAATGGCTGCTCACGGAATAATATCCAGATACGGAAAAAGTTGTTCTTGTTATGGATAATTTGAATACGCATTCAATCGCTTCTTTATATCAAATTTTTACACCGGAAAAAGCTTTTAATCTGGCTTCAAGACTTGAGATTCACTATACGCCCAAGCATGGCAGCTGGTTAGACATTGCAGAAATTGAATTATCTGCACTCGGCAGACAATGTATTGGTAAAGAACGTATACCTGATCTTGAAACACTTCGCTCACTATTAAAGTCATGGTATGTTGACCGAAATAATAAGCAACGTGGTGTTGAATGGCATTTCACTACTTCTGATGCCAGAACTAAATTAAAACATCTCTATCCGATTATAAGTATTTAGATGTTACGGAATACTAGACGTTTACACCGTTGACCCGAAGACCGGCACCGGTACAGATTCTTCCAACGCAGAAGTTAACCTGCCTCAGACCGGAAACAACTCCATGACAAACTGGCTCCTGTGTGTGGGTGCGGCAATGTTCATGGCATTCGGATTCGGTGCGGTGAAGGCATCTGGTGTCTTCAAGCGTAAAGAGGATGAGTAAGAGCAAAAAGCAGTGGGCGATCCTGTGTTATAAAAATCGATACCAAGATTGCAAAGGGTTAGAAAACAGAATCGACAGACTGTAATAAGAAAGCACCGGATCGTCCTAATCGACAGGAAGATCCGGTGCTTTTTGTATATGAAAAAGTTGCTTTTTCCCTCTGCAGTGGGAGCCTCTGGATTTCAACAAGGGCGTAGAATTCGCCGGACACTTTCACAAGGGTTCTGTGCTGGGTAGTCGCTGTCAGCTCTTTCTGCTCTATCACAGCCGGAACTTCTTGGAAATCTCCGTATACGCCCCGATCTCGTCCTTATGGTGAATCAAGGTCAGATAGATCTCCTGCTGCTTGGTGTCGATGGCATACTGGATATACTTGTCCACGTTTTTCTTGGTGATTAAATCCGTCTTTTCCAGCAGTACCTGAATCAGCTCCAGATTGCCGCTGTCGATCAGTGATTTTACGCCTTTGGTGAGCATTTTTTTCACATACGCCTTGGCATCTGCACTGTCGTACCAGTCAACCAGTTTTACAGCAAGCTGAATTTTCAGATCCAGCGGTATCTTTACTTCTGAATCCAGTTTTCCAGTCTGAAGTATTTTTCTCGCTGCAATAATGGCTTTTCCAGTTCCCTCGTAGCTACCAACCACAAAATACTTTTCATCGGATACAGCTATTTTAATGTTTTGACAGCCATAAAACACATATTTCCCAATCCAGGTCACTCTGTTCGGAATGGTGATGCTGGTCAGGCTTGTACAGTTCTTAAACGCACGGTCTCCAATTTTGGTCACGCTGTCCGGAATCGTGATGCTGGTCAGGCTTGTACACCCATAAAACGCATCACATCCAATACTGGTCACGCTATTGGGAATCGTGATGCTAGTCAAACTTGTACAGCAACTAAACGTATTGTCTCTAATCTTGGTTACGCTGTCCGGAATGGTGATGTTGGTCAGGTTTGCACAACCTTCAAACGCACTGTCTTCAATACTGGTTACGCTGTCCGGAATCGTGATGCTGGTCAGACTTGTACAGAAGCTAAACGCACTGTTTCCAATCTTGGTTACGCTGTCTGGAATCGTGATACTGGTCAGGTTTTTACAGTCAGAAAATGTACAAACTCCAATACTGCTCACGCTGTTTGAAATCGTGATGCTGGTCAAACTTGTACAGCCAGAAAACGCAAATTCTCCAATACTAGTCACGCTGTTTGGAATGGTGATACTGGTCAAACTTTCGCAGACACAAAACGCCTTTTCACCAATACTGGTCACGCTGTCCGGAATCGTGATGCTGGTCAAACTTTCGCAGCCACCAAACGCATCTTTACCAATACTGGTCACGCTGTCCGGAATGGTGATGCTGGTCAGACTTTTACAGTCAGAAAATGCACCATTTCCAATACTGGTCACATCATCGGGAATCGTAAGCTTTGTGATTTTATTGTTTCTCAAAAAAAAATTATAGCGTGAATCACTCCAATAATTGCCGAAATCAATTTCTAACCATGCTTTTAAAATCTGTTATTATAATGCTGGTCAGGCTTTTACAGCCACAAAACGCGTTGTATCCAATACTGATCACGCTGTTCGGAATCGTGATGCTGGTCAGGCTTTTACAGCCACAAAACGCTTCGTATCCAATACTGGTCACGCTGTCCGGAATCGTAATGCTGGTCAAACTTGTACAGCCATAAAACGCATATCTTCCAATACTGGTCACGCTGTCCGGAATCACAACATCCTTATCCTTACCAGTATACCTTATCAGCACACCATCTTCAATCTGAAAATCACTGTTATTGCTCATTCTGGAAACGCCTCCTAAAATATTTTTATCATTACAAATTCATTACTACTATTACACACTTTTTTGCGACTAAAATCAAGAATTATTTTGAAATTTGCTGAAAAATGCTGTTGATTATATACAGTGAATTGCATTTCGGTCATACATTGCCAGTTGGCTCTGTTCCAATCATCGGAACTTCTACCACCGGTTCTTTAAACCAATTCACACCGGTCCGAAAACGTAATGTTGTGAAATCTCCGGTCATTTCGTTTCTATAGATTGCATTGTCAAAATCATCGTACATAACATTTACAAAGTGCATCTGGAGCAATGCGTCTTTGTCGAACTGCTGCAGGAATTCCAGAGAATCATAAAAATCTTCCCGCACAAAAGTAATCGTATCTTTTGTGAAATTATACATAGATGCACGAACTTCTATACGAATCCGATCCTCTTCATGACACTCAAACTGTTCGAAAGGAACACAGCGTTTTTGCGAATCCGGCTCACGATCGCCCAAAAATATACCCGAATCCAATATAAAGTACTCTTCTTTCCCTCTTATGTAACACAGTTCTTCGATAAAACTGTCCGGGGTTTTACCTTTGAGGATTTTGATTGTTTTTTTCATCAAACACCCATGAACAGCTGTAATATTTTATCATATGTGCAAGCACGTTTTCCTTTTTTTCTTGAAAAAGCTCCATCCAGCCTTTCAGTTTCATGGTAATTTTTGCCGTAAAAGCATCATCGACACCCCATTCTGTTTTTCCGTTGTATTCCGAAAGCGGAAGCTTTTGAGAACTTACTGCACCACACGACCAGCAGAAACTGCTAAGGCAACACCGCACAATTGCCAAACAAGCAAAAATATGATATAATAGAAACATGGAAAGACAAATGACGCTGGCAGAAATCAACGATGAACTTGGTGCAGCCAGAACCAATAAAAAAGAATTTT
>ERZ773114.1090-NODE-1090-length-30134-cov-5.160544_pt1 | contig 30134 bp, 27 predicted proteins | sample MGYA00580564_ERZ773114 | MGnify/ENA primary metagenome ERZ773114 (study PRJEB29015, sample SAMEA2737836) | human gut metagenome | biome: human gut; feature: human-associated habitat; material: faeces | place: China | collected 2012 ... | reverse complement strand
TTCGGAACCTTTAGAACCAAGATTAGAAAATGGAAAAAGATTGCACTATAACTTCAAGTTTGTCTGGGAATTGCTGTAAATAACTATATAAGAGGATAACAATGCTTATAAAGATTTATGATAAAATACCAGAGGAAGCAAAGATGATACGGGAAGCAGCATTCATGAAAGAACAGGGATTTAAGGGCGAATTTGATGAGACAGATCACCTGGCAAAACACGTGTTACTTTTTTGTGGTGACACCCCGGTAGCAACCTGCAGATTCTTTTTTTCTCATGAGAGGGAATGCTATGTTATTGGAAGAATTGCAATGCGTAAAGAATTCCGGGGAAAACGATATGGGGAAAGGTGTTACAAGGTGCAGAAAAAGCAGTTAGTGATCTCGGAGGTGAAAAGGTAGAATTGTCTGCACAATGTCGTGTGGCAGATTTTTATAAAAAACAGGTATATATGGAGTTGAATGATATTCATATGGACGAAGAATGTCCACATACATGGATGTGGAAAGAACTACAATAATTATCAGAGGGGGGCGAAGATCAAAATATAAAGTGCAAGGGAATGGATAAAAGAAAATTATGAAACTAGAAGTGACATTACGAATCTCGGTATTCAAAAAATCTGAATCACATAGATTGTGTGACGGATGCTTGTCAATTATTGAAAAAACTCAAATGGGTTAGTATTGGCAAAACTGCCTGTTTTGGGTTAGAATAGATTATGTTATTAATTTTCATTGCAAGTTAATTATAACAGAAAGAAGGACCTTGTGGGTTATAATAACTCCCTGGTCCTTCTTTTTTTTCGGAACTATTCTTTTTTCACAGTCCCTGAAAAGATGTTTATGCTTCGAGAATGGTTAAAAATTCTCTGGCAGTTACAATGTTTGATTTGTCAGGAAAATGTTTGATATTTCCGGTAATCAGGTAAGCATTATCCGCTTCTTTTTCAAAAACAACTTCGTAAAAGGGAAGATCTTTCATGTCTGGAAGAACTTCACCGGATGGAGAAGGAGTGATATTTTCTCCGATGGATGTGATGGTATCGAGTAGAGTACGAACGACATCTTCAGAAAAGTGAAATTTTTTTCTGCGAAGAACTTCATTATATTCTGCAAGAATACCATCGTTGGAGAAAAGCCTGCTTACAACTTGAACAGTTGCGGCATTTTCGTGACTGGATAATAAAGCGGAAACAAGGATATTTGTGTCAATAACGGCATAATAAGTCATACATCATCCTACCCATAGCGGGCTTTTTGTATTTCTGCGTTGATCTCGTCAAGAGACATATACTGAATGCCATTTTGTTTTGCTTCCTGGCAGAGTGTCATAAAAGCATTGCGTCCCTGCTCGCGGTCGGTAAATGCGGAAGAAGCCTGAATTTCAAAAGGTATTTTTTGATATCATGCAAAAAATCAACGACCTTTTAAAGCATCAGTTGGGTTTGGGAGAGTGATGAGATTGGAATCAGATAATATAAACATTCCAATATGGGAAAAAGCGATGGTGGCACAGATCGTAATATAAGATTTTACATTTCCCCCCTTTTATGCTATGATTAAATTTGAGTTTTGTGGCTCATTTATAAAGATATCGACCAGATTGCGGATGCTTTGAAAGTGGTTTAATTTTTTTTGCTCTCAAAAAATTGGTACATGATTGGTACATAAACGAGATGCCAAAACCCGCAAGCTCCGTAAAATCAAGGTTTACAAGAAAGGAAAGATAGAAAATGAAACTAGGAATCGTAGGATTACCAAATGTAGGAAAAAGTACATTATTCAATTCATTAACCAAAGCAGGAGCAGAATCAGCCAACTATCCATTCTGTACGATCGACCCGAATGTAGGTGTTGTTCCGGTCCCTGATGAGCGATTAGATGTACTGGCTAAGATGCATAACTCAGCAAAAGTCGTTCCTGCTGTGATTGAATTTGTTGATATAGCCGGTCTGGTAAAAGGTGCATCCAAAGGCGAAGGACTTGGTAACCAGTTCTTATCCAATATCCGTGAGGTAGACGCAATCGTGCATGTAGTACGTTGTTTTGAAGATACAAATATTGTTCATGTAGATGGAAATATTGATCCATTAAGAGATATTGAAACGATCAATTTAGAACTTTTATTCTCTGATCTTGAAATATTGGAAAGAAGACATGCAAAGTTAGTCAAGAGTGTAAAGGGCGACAAATCACTCACAAAAGAGCTTGATCTGGTAGAACGTTTACAAAAATTCTTAGAAGACGGTTCTTTGGCAAAGAATTTTGAAGTAGTCGATGAAGAGGAAGAAAAGCTGCTTGCAAGCTTTAATCTTTTGACGTACAAGCCTACGATCTATGCTGCAAATGTCAGTGAAGATGACTTAGCAGATGACGGAGCATCCAACGAGCAGGTGGCAAAAGTCAGAGAATATGCCAAGAAAGAGGGATCGGAAGTATTCGTGATCTGTGCGCAGATCGAGCAGGAGATTGCAGAGCTTGATGACGAAGAAAAGAAGATGTTTTTAGAGGATCTTGGTTTGAAGGAGTCCGGACTTGAAAAACTGATCCGTGCAAGTTATTCTTTATTAGGTCTGATCAGTTACCTGACATCCGGTGAAATGGAAACAAAAGCATGGACGATCGAAAAAGGAACAAAAGCTCCACAGGCAGCAGGAAAGATTCATTCCGATTTTGAACGTGGATTTATTCGTGCAGAAGTTGTCAGCTATGAGCATCTTGTAGAACAGGGAAGCATGAATGCAGCAAAAGAAAAAGGTCTTGTACGAAGCGAAGGAAAAGATTATGTGGTACAGGATGGGGATGTTGTTTTATTCCGTTTTAACGTATAATCGGACAACACGAAAACTGTTGCATAGAAATGGAGATTGATATGGGAGCAGATGTAAGATTTCCTCATCTGGGAATTGTAATCGATTCGTTGGGGAAAACAATTAATATAGGAAATTTTTCAATCGCATATTATGGAATCGTCATAGCACTCGGAATGGTTGCCGGTTTTTTTATGGCAAGCTGGCAGGCAACACGCTTAGGGCAGGACAAAGATATTTATCTGGATCTTGCCTTATGGGATATTATTTTTGCTATCATTGGTGCGAGACTGTATTATGTTATCTTTAGCTGGGATTATTATGGAAAACATCCCATGGAGATCTTAAATACGCGTGGCGGTGGCATGGCAATCTACGGTGGTGTGATTGCCGGAGTTCTGACAACGTTTATTTTTGCAAAAGTAAAGAAACTGTCTTTTTTTGATCTGACAGATGCAGCATGCGGAGGTCTTTTGGTAGGGCAGATCTTTGGCCGCTGGGGAAACTTCTTTAACCGTGAAGCGTTTGGCGGATATACGGATAATCTTTTTGCCATGCAATTAAAACGTTCGCAGGTGCGTGCCGGAGATATGACAAAAGATGTCTTAAAGCACCTGGTCAATATTGATGGGATACAATACATACAGGTGCATCCGACATTCTTATATGAATTGTTATGGAATATAGGAGTTTTGGCAGTTGTTCTTCTTTGGACGAAGAAAAGAAAATATAAAGGACAGTTATTTTTAATCTATCTTTGCGGTTATGGACTCGGAAGGTGCTGGATCGAAGGACTTCGAACCGATCAGTTGAAATTCTTTGGTACACAGATTGCCATATCACAGATACTTTCTGCTGTCTTATTCCTCGGAGCGGCAAGTATTTTGCTCTGGAAGGCAGTCAAAGCAAAAAGAGAGAAGAATGCACAGGAATCCATTGTAAAAGATTAAGAGAATCCATGATTTTAAAAGATATTTTATTGGGATAAAAAGAAAAAGAATAAAAAGTATAAGAGTTTTGGAACTGACATCGCTCAAAATCGGTCAGATACGAGTGTATGTTTGGAACAAAACTCTTTTTTTTCCAAAAAAATACTTGCCTTATTCCCAAAAAAGATATAAAATATGATAGTAAGTGGTGAGAAGTGGGGTAAAGTGGTGAATGAATCCCTTTTAGTGGGGTGACAAGCCATACGCTGAGAGTAGGAGGTGATAATCATGTTCATGGGACAATACGAGCATTCGATCGATACCAAGGGCAGAATTATCATTCCGGCAAAATATCGCGAAGAATTGGGCGATACTTTCGTAGTGACCAGAGGTCTGGATGGATGTCTTTTTTTATATCCGCAGGCAGAATGGGCACAATTTGTAGAGAAGTTACAGCAGCTTCCTTCTAACCAGAATACGAGAAAAATTCAAAGACAATTCTTATCCAAAGCGATGGAGGTTTCATTAGACAAGCAGGGACGTATTTTGATTCCGGCTTTACTTCGCACCAGTGCAGCATTAGAAAAAGAAGTTACATTTGTTGGTATGATGAACCGAATTGAAGTCTGGGATAAGAACCGCCTGGAAGCACAGGAGATGCAGGATGACGATGAAGTATTAGAAGAAGCAATGGATGAGCTTGACATTTCATTGTGATCTAGGGAAAACAGATAGAAAGGCAGAAGGAGAGAACATGGAATTTAATCACAAATCTGTACTTCTTGATGAAGTGATCGCCGGACTTGCGATCAAACCCGATGGAATCTATGTGGATGGTACTCTGGGTGGAGCAGGACATGGCAGTGTCGTATGTTCTAAGCTTGGAAAGAACGGCAGATTTATCGGATTGGATCAGGATGAAGATGCTATTGCGGCAAGCACAAAGAGATTAGAACCTTATCAGGACAAAGTGACAATTGTTCGCAGCAACTATTCTGATATGGTGAATGTATTACATGATCTTGGTGTAGAAAAAGCAGACGGTATTACTTTGGATCTTGGTGTTTCTTCTTTTCAACTGGACACCGGAGAAAGAGGGTTTTCTTACCGGTTTGATGCACCATTGGATATGCGTATGGATAACCGTCAGGAACTGACAGCATATCAGGTTGTAAATGAATATACAGAAAGTGAACTCTACCATATTATTAAAAATTATGGTGAAGATAAATTTGCGAAGAATATTGCAAAAAATATTGTGATCGCAAGACAAAAGGAACCTGTTAAGACAACAAAGGAACTGGCTGACATCATCAGCTATTCCATTCCAATGAAGGTAAAAAAGCAGGGCGGACATCCTGCAAAGAGAACATTTCAGGCGATTCGTATTGAGGTGAATCATGAACTGGAAGTTTTAGAACGAAATATCAATGATATGATCGATCTTTTAAATCCTGGGGGAAGATTTTGTATTATCACATTCCATTCTTTAGAAGACCGTATCGTGAAGAAGGCTTTTCGGACAGCACAAAATCCGTGTACATGCCCACCGGATTTTCCGGTTTGTGTATGTGGTAAGAAACCAAAGGGGAAAATGGTATATCGGAAACCGGTATTGCCATCGGATGAGGAATTGGAAGAAAATCCTCGTTCAAAGAGCGCAAAGCTCAGGATTTTTGAACATATTTAAGGAGAGGAGCAGCTTGTATGGATATGGACTGGGAAAACTACAGCCGAATGCGTAAGAGTAACGGAGAACGACAGCGTACGAACAGTTATCGGACACAATCGTATATTGACGGAAATACAGTGTATAAGACAGATGCTCTGCCAAAGAGGAGAGAGCGGGAAGAAACACAGCGTCAGGTACAAAGAACACCGCAGAGAAAACCGGTGCGTATGGCAGGGATCAGCGCAAAAGGTTTTGCTTTTTTGAGTGTTATGACAGCAGTCGTGTTGTTCTTTGCATTTCAATATCTTTCGACACAATATCAGGTGAACCACACCAAAGAAGAAGTTGTGGCATTGCAGTCTGAGATTGCCGATGAGAAGGAAGATTATGAAAGTGACTATCAGGCGATCACAGATTCTGTTGACCTTGCAGAAATTTATGAAAAAGCAACGAAGAAGCTGAAGATGGTTCAGGCAGAAAGTAACCAGATCTACAAATATAAAAACAGAAAAAGTGATATGGTCAAGCAGTATGCCGATATACCAAGCAAATAAGAAAAAAGATAACAGGCTGGCACAGATATTTTTGGAAAAATATTTGTGAACAGCCTTTTTGTAAAAAAAGGCTTAACGAAAAAATAGCATATGGAGGCTGAAATGGGAAGACGTGCGATTGATACCAGAAAAAAGATCAAAATAGGAACAAGAACGATGTTTTTGCGTATTTTTTGCGTATTTGCCGTAATTATTTGTGCTGCAATGTTTTTAGTAGGCAGAATTTTTTACCTGAATAAGACGAAAGGAAAAACATACGAAAGAAAAGTGCTTTCGCAAAAAAGTTACAGTACGAATGAGATCGCATACCGCAGAGGAGACATTACGGACCGCAATGGCAATAAATTAGCGACGAGTAAAAAAGTATATGATCTGGTGTTAGATCCACAGTTGATCTTAGAAGATGATAAATATGTTGATGCAACAGCCAAAGCGCTAGAAAAGGTTTTTGAAATCTCTAACAGTGCATTTAACAAAATATTAAAAGAAAAATCAGATGTCCGGTATTATGTAATGAAAGATTACAAAGGATTAAAGAAAGAGAAAGTCAAAGCGTTCAAAGCATTGGCAAAAAAGGATAAAAATATCAAAGGTGTCACTTTTGACGAAAGATATAAACGATATTATCCATATTCCACGGTAGGAAGTAAAGTCGTAGGGTTTTGCTCGACGGATAATACCGGTGTATGGGGCATTGAAAGCAAGTATAACAGCAGTCTGAATGGAGTAAGTGGAAGAAGATATGGCTATTTTAATACCGATCTGGATCTTGTAGAGACTGTCAATGAACCGACAAACGGAAACAATATCACGTCTACGATCGATGTCAATGTGCAGGGAATTTTAGAGAGACATATGAATACCTTTCAGAAGAATACAGGATCAAAGAATATGGGATGTATTATTATGAATCCGCAAAATGGCGAGATTTATGCGATGTCATCATATCCTGAATATAATCTGAACAATCCACGCGATCTTTCTGCATTCTATTCGCCAGAAAAGATTGATAAGATGAGTGATAAAAAGAAGACAGAAAATCTGAACAAGATCTGGCGAAATTATTGTATCAGCGATGCCTATGAGCCGGGATCAACATTTAAGCCAATGACAGTAGCAGCCTGCCTGGATGAAGGTGTGACAACCGGAAGCCGTGCGTATCATTGTGATGGTTATCAGGTGATCAATGGAGTCAGGATCAAATGTGTGGCATATTCCAGAGGCGGTCATGGCACGATCAATATCTGCCAGAGCCTGATGGAATCGTGTAATGATGTTTTGATGCAGCTTGGTGCGGATCTTGGAAAAAGGAAGTTCTTACAATATGTTAATGAATTCGGATTTGGAAAGAAGACAGGGATCGACCTTCCGGGCGAAGCAACAGGAGGTGTCTTTACAAATGATACGATGCATGCTGTTGAGCTTGCTACTTCAAGTTTTGGTCAGGGACAGACTGTAACGATGATCCAGATGGCGGCAGCGTTTTCTTCTGTGATCAATGGTGGAAATTATTATGAGCCCCATGTTGTAAAAGAAGTAAAAAGCGAAAATGGAGCAGTGCTTGAATCCAATGATAATGCATTGGTACGCCGTGTGATCACGGAAAACACAAGCAAAAAACTTCGCAAATATCTGTATAAAACAGTCGAAGAAGGAACCGCATTGCCTGCAAAAGTAGCAGGTTATCAGATTGGCGGAAAAACCGGTACTGCAGAAAAGCATCCGACAGGACGAGGCAATTATCTGGTATCGTTTATCGGATTTGCAACAAAAGATAACCCGGAAGTTATGATCTATGTTACGATCGATGAGCCACATGTAGCAGACCAGGCACATAGTACCTATGCAACACAGTTTTCAAGTGAAGTCTTAAAAGAAGTGCTTCCTGTACTGGGAATGTATCAGGATTCTTCTACGAAAAAAGCAGATAAGACAAAAGCTTCTGATATTAAGCTTCCGTCTACAAAGGAAGCACCGGATGGCGGCTATTCCGATGGCACTTATTCAGTTGCAGGTGATCAGACAGACCGTACGGACACAGCAAATACCGCATCTCCTGTGCCGAGTGCAGAATAAAGCCATGCAATTTGTATAGACCGAAAAAATGCCGGATGTACAATATATGTAATAATACATTCCGGTAAAACAGTCATATGTACATTTTTATCAAAATAAAAATATAGAAAAAGACAGTGTCATTTCACAGATGCAAACGGTATGAAGGTAAAAGCAATGTGCATGCTTTTTTCATACAGTAAAGTAGTAAAAACATCTGTGAAAGCAAGACAGGGAGTTTTATGAGAAATTGTAAAACAGCACAAAAACAAAGAATCTTTTTCGTATTTGTCATAGTTATTTTATGTTCATTTTTGCTGAGTGCAAGACTGGTGTATCTGATGGTGATAAAGGCAGATCATTATGCCAAAAAAGCCAAAGAAGTACAGCAAAGAGAAAGAGCGATCAAAGCAGAAAGAGGAAAGATCTATGATAGAAATGGTATTTTGATCGCGGCCAATAAACCCGTATCAACGATATCGGTCATTCATAATCAGATTAAAGATAAAGAGACTGTGATACGGAATCTGTCCGTTTTATTAGACATTGATGAAGAAAAGGTGCGAAAACGTGTCGAAAAGAAATCATCACGCGAAAAAATAAAATCGAATGTAGAAAAAAATATCTCTGACCAGATCAGAAAACTAAATATGGCAGGCGTGATGGTAGATGAAGATTATAAACGATACTATCCATATGGCAGTCTGGCTTCTAAGGTGATCGGCTTTGCCGGAGGTGATAATCAGGGAATCTTAGGGTTAGAAGCAACGTATGATTCGATGTTAGCCGGGCAGGATGGCAGTATTCTGACTTCTACGAATGCCAGAGGAATCGAGATTGAAGGAGCAGTAGAAAACAGGATTGAACCGGTTGCCGGAAACGATCTGTATTGTTCTTTGGATGTCAACTTGCAAAAGTTTGCACAGCAGGAAGCAGACAAAGTCATGAAAGCAAAAAAGGCAAAAAATGTCCGTATTATTATGATGAATCCACAGGATGGGCAGATCTATGCCATGGTCAATCTGCCGGAATTTGATCTGAATGATCCGTATAAGACCGATCAAAAGGTGCAGTTATCGGAAAAAGGAACACAGGATTATCTGAATCAGAAATGGCGAAATCATTGTGTCAGTGATACCTATGAACCGGGTTCGACCTTTAAAGTAATCACGGCAGCTTCTGCATTAGAAGCCAATGTTGTAAAATTAAATGATACGTTCCAATGTCCGGGATATAAGGTGGTCGAAGACCGAAGGATCCGCTGTCACAAGACAACAGGACATGGGACAGAGACATTTGTACAGGGGGTACAGAATTCATGCAATCCGGTCTTTATGGAAGTCGGCGCAAGACTTGGCACAGAGCGTCTGTTTCAATATTTACAGAAGTTTGGTGTGTTAGAAAAAACCGGGATCGATCTGTCCGGAGAAGCAGCTACGATCATGCATCAAAAGAAAAATGTTGGTGCGGTAGAGCTTGCTACAATGACATTTGGACAGTCCTTTCAATTAACACCACTGCGGCTGTTGACATCCGTAAGTGCCGTGATCAACGGAGGGCGGTTAGTGACACCACATGTTGGTGTTTGCATGGAAAACATACAGCAGTCTTATGTCAGAAAGTTAAAATACAAAGAGAAAGCTGATGTGTTAAGCAGTCAGACCTCTGAAACCATGAAAGAGATCTTAGCTTCCGTGGTATCCGAAGGATCAGGAAAAAAAGCGGCTGTGTCAGGTTACGATGTCGGTGCCAAAACCGGAACATCCGAAAAGCTGCCAAGAAGCAGTAATAAATACATTGCATCGACACTTGGTTTTGCTCCGGCAAAAAATCCGATCGTCTTAGCAATCGTGTTGATCGATGAACCGGAAGGCATTTATTACGGAGGTCAGATCGCAGCTCCTGTGATCTCTAAATTGCTGGATAATGCACTGCCTTATCTGGGGGCAAAAAGGAGTGTGCAAAAAAAGAAGTAGTAGTTGATTTCTATACCTTGTTGCATTAAAATAAAATGTATGTGTGCCTATGCTCCTTTCAAAGTGAAACGCATTTTGAAAGGAACATTTGTAACGAAAAAGAAAGGAGTCCGCAAGGACAAACATGAGTTTGGTGAGAAAAATGGAATTTAAGGACAAGACGTTTTTGGTAGTAGGTACAGGAGTAAGCGGAATTGCAGCTGTTAAGCTTCTTGGCAGAATGTGGGCTAAGATCATACTTTTTGACAGCAACGCCAAATTAGACTGCGAAGCAGTAAGGGGAAAAATTCCTGAAGAGATAGAATTTGATTTTGCATTAGGAGCCATTCCGTCATCTGTCATGGATAAAGTCGATATTGCAATATTAAGTCCGGGAGTTCCAACCGATCTTCCGTTTGTATTAGAAATGCAAGAGCATAATATTAAGATCTGGGGTGAGATTGAATTAGCATACCGTTGCAGTAAAGGAAAACTGCTTGCAATCACCGGAACGAATGGAAAGACAACGACAACTGCGTTGGTGGGCGAGATATTGAAGACCTATTATAAGAGTGTCTTTGTAGTGGGAAATATCGGACTTCCTTATACAGAATATGCATTGGATATGACAGAGGATTCTGTTGCGGTAGCAGAAGTCAGCAGTTTCCAGTTAGAAACAATCCATAAATTTCATCCACAGGTCAGTGCAATCTTAAATATCACACCGGATCATTTAAATCGTCATCATACGATGGAATGTTATGCGGAAACGAAAGCACGTATTGCAAAGAACCAGACAAAAGACGAGATCTGTGTCCTGAATTATGAAGATGCCTATTTGCAAAAACTTGCAAAAGACATGAGTGCAGATGTATTTTGGTTTAGCAGTGAGCATATATTAGAACGTGGTATATGGCTTGAAGGCGAGCAAATCTATTATTGTGATACCGAAAAGATTCCGGTTTGTACGATCCACGATATGAATCTGCTTGGAAAACATAATTACGAAAACGTAATGGCTGCGATTGCGATCACAATGCATGTGGGTGTTCCGATAGACTGTATCCGTCAGGCAATCCGTGATTTTCAGGCGGTAGAGCACAGAATTGAATTTGTCAAAGAAGTCAATGGTGTCCGTTATTATAATGACTCTAAAGGAACGAATCCGGATGCTGCGATCAAAGCAGTAGAAGCCATGGTTCGTCCAACGATTGTGATCGGTGGCGGCTATGATAAGAAAAATACGTATGAAGAATGGATTGCTTCTTTTGGGGATAAAGTAAAATGTTTAGTTCTCCTTGGAGAGACCAAAGACGCAATTGCTGCTACAGCAAAAAAAGCCGGATTTACGAATATTATTATGACGCAAAGCTTGCAGGAAGCTGTAGAAGTCAGCAGCCGCGAAGCAAAGAGCGGAGATGCGGTATTATTGTCCCCTGCCTGTGCAAGCTGGGATATGTTTAAAAGCTATGAAGAGCGTGGAAAACTTTTCAAGGAATATGTAAGAGCATTACAGTAACTTTCCTGAAGAATAAAGGGAGGTATTTATGGAATATTCACAAGGAGGCAGCTATAGGAGGCAGCCGGATACGCGTCGTCCGAATACGAGAACAGGATCGGCATCATACGGTTCATATGCATCGGAAAGGAAAAGAAGACGTTCTATGCGTTATGTGACACAATATGATTTTGCGTTGCTTTTTCTGACGATCGGAATTGCACTGTTTGGTGTATTGATGATCTATAGTGCCGGATATTATACAGCTTCATTAAGAGGTGATCCGCTGTTTTATGTTAAATCCCAGGTAAAGGGACTCTTCCTGGGTTTTTTAGTTATGATTCTGGTATCCCGCCTGGATTATCAGGTGTTAATGCATAAGATTGGATTTTTACATTCGTCCTTATCACAGATATCGTTGATCTTTGCTTATATTTTACAGATTATGGTTTTGTTTGTCGGTGTGGAAAGAAATGGTGCGAAGCGTTGGCTTGATCTTAAAGTGATCCAGTTTCAGCCGTCAGAGATCTCAAAGATTGCTACAATTTTATTTTTGGCATATGCAATCTATAAAAACCGCAGGGCACTGGACAATAAATGGGGAATCGGCGCATTACGCCTGTTGGTCTATATAGGACCGCTGATCATAATTATCTTGAAAGAGAATATGAGTTCTGCGATTATTGTCGGCATGATCTTCTTTTGTATGTGTCTTGTCGCAAGTAATAAGAAAGCTTATTTTTTGGCTGTTTTTGTTGCATTGGCAGCGGCAGGTGTTCTTGTGATCCTGTTTGCAGATCCATTCCGTATGGAACGTATCCGTATGTGGCTTGATGTAGAAAACTACGGACCGGCATTTCAGATTCGTCAGGGGCTATATGCCATTGCATCGGGAGGACTTTTTGGAAAAGGCTTAGGACGCAGTATGCAAAAACTCGGATTTATCCCGGAAGCATATAATGATATGATTTTTTCGGTGATCTGTGAAGAGCTTGGAATTGTAGGTGCGATTCTTGTGATCGTGGTATTTGCAGCATTATTATGGCGCATTGTCATGATTGCCTGTCATGCACCGGATATGTTTGGAACCATGCTTTGTGTCGGTGTTTTAGTACAGCTTGCAGTTCAGGTGCTGATCAACATAGCGGTTGTAACCAATACGATTCCATCAACCGGTATTCCAATGCCACTGATCAGTTTTGGCGGTACATCCGCTACGATCATAATGGCGGAGATTGGTCTGGTATTAAGTGTGTCCCGTCAGATCAAACAAAAATAGAAAAAGAGGTGGCTGGCTGTCATGAGATGGTATCATAAAGTTTTGATCCTGCTTACATTGGTCATATTGCTCGTTCTTTTCGTATTCTTTGGAATGAAGATAACGACCGTACATGTAGAAGGAACCCGGATGTATTCAGCTGATGAGATCAAACAATCGGTATTTTCGAGAAAATATGCGGATAATGAGTTTTTTTTCTGGATCTATCAGAAGATGTATGGAATCAATACGCTTCCTTTTGTTGAGGAGATTGATGTTTCGTATGATTCATTAAATACGATCACATTACATGTTTACGATAAAAAGATCAGTGGATGCATTGAATATATGGGACAATATATTTACTTTGATAAAGACGGAATTGTCTTGCAAAGTATGAAAGAGAAAAAAGAAGATGTTTTGGTTGTAAATGGTATCAGGTTTGGTACATTTACAGTAGGAAAAGCATTCAATGTCAAGGATGATACATTATTTCAGACAATCATGAATCTGTCACAGCTGATCTCACATTATAAGATATCGGTAGACAAGCTGCAGATAGAAGATAAAGATATTTTGCTGTTATCGGGTGATATTAAAGTTACTCTTGCGAGAAAGACAATGTATGATGATGAGATGTCTGCGTTATCGGATGTTTTAAAGACAGCAAAGAAAGAAAAACTGAAAGGAACGATTGATATGCAGAACTTTCAGGCAGGTGATAAGATTGTTTTAAAAAGTGAAAAAAAGAAGGTTACAAAAAAATCGGAGAAATAGTTCAAAAAAACGAAAAAAAAAACAGATATTCTCTTGATTATTGAAGTCTAAATAGGTATTATATATATTAGTGCAATTAAAAATGAAAATAGATTTTTATTTTAATGGCGAAAATTGTCTTAGAGCAGGAAAAAATTGCCTGTTTTATTAGAATGAGAAAGATATATTCCTATTATACCCCTAAAGTGTAAAAAGGATAAAGGAGGAGCAGCTTTGTTAGAGATTAAGTCAGAAAATTCAGAATTTGCAGCAAAGATCATTGTAGTCGGAGTCGGTGGCGGCGGAAACAATGCCGTCAATAGAATGATAGATGAAGGAATCGTAGGTGTTGAGTTTATTGCCATTAATACAGACAGACAGCATTTATCAAATTGTAAAGCAAACAATACATTACAGATTGGTGAGAAGTTGACAAAGGGACTTGGAGCAGGTGCAAATCCGGAAGTTGGAAAAGCAGCAGCAGAAGAGAACAAAGAAGAGATCACCAATATGATCAAAGGAGCGGATATGCTCTTTGTTACCTGTGGCATGGGTGGCGGAACGGGAACAGGTGCAGCTCCGGTTGTAGCAGAGATTGCTAAAAGTCTTGGTATTCTTACTGTCGGTGTTGTTACGAAACCGTTTACTTTTGAAGCAAGAAGCCGTATGAACAACGCGTTATCCGGTATTGAACGTTTAAAAGAAAACGTAGATACGCTGATCGTTATTCCAAACGACCGTTTGTTAGATATTGTAGACCGCCGCACTTCTATTCCTGATGCTCTTTTAAAAGCAGATGAAGTTTTACAGCAGGGTGTACAGGGTATCACAGATTTGATCAATGTACCGGGTATGATCAATCTGGATTTCGCTGATGTACAGACCGTTATGAAAGACAAAGGAATTGCCCATATTGGCATTGGTACAGGCAGTGGTGATGAAAAATGCGTGGATGCAGTAAAGCAGGCAATTTCAAGTCCGTTGTTAGACACAACGATTGAAGGTGCTTCTCATGTTATTATTAACATTTCAGGTGCTGTTGCTTTACAGGAAGCAAATGAAGCAGTATCTTACATACAGGAATTAACAGGAGAAGATACGAATATCATCTTTGGTGTAGTAGATGGTGGAGATGATGCAGGGGATACAGTACAGATTACTGTTATTGCAACCGGATTAGAGAATGATGGAATGGGAGCATTTACTTCCATGAAACAGGAAAAGCCCGCAGCTCCTAAAACGAACTTCCCGACAAGAGAAGGTCAGATTCCGACACCACGTAAGATAGATCCAAAGCGCGTGACTCCAATACAGACAGCAAGACCGGTCACACCGGCACCAACAGGAAATTTAAGCCGACAGTCAGCAGATGATTCCGGTATTAAGATTCCTGAGTTCTTACAGAGAAAAAGATAATAGCAAAAGGCAAGATAAAAGGAAAGTCCGGATAGGTTTGTTCTATTCGGGCTTTCCTGCATTATATTAAAAATCCAGCCGAAAGGATTCGTTTTGAGAAGATAGAGGGCAAATAAAAAAAGAAAAGAGGCGTAGATGAAAAATATGATATCAAATAAGGATGAGAATTGGAAGATAGTCAGGAATCGGGTATGTATCAGGGCTTTATTGATCTTTTTAGGTGCATTGTTGATGCAAATGCTTGCCTATATGGTCTGTATGATCGTTATGACGATTCATGTTACGGTATTTGACAAGAAAAATGTCGAGATATTGCAGCAGATTGCACAGGCAAATACGAAGAAAGGACCTTTTTTGATCTGGGTTTCTTTTGTTAGTGCACTTCTTTGCCTGATCTGGTGTGGAATTCTTTATAAGAAGTCGAGCTGGAGAGTGCATCCTTTTTCGTATAAGAAAGCCTTTGCGTTAAAAAATTGTGGTATTCTTTTTAGCACAGCAGTAGGCGGCTGCATTGTGTTGACGGCATTACTTTCTATAGCCGGTGCACTTTTCCCAAAGATATTTGTACAGTATAACCAGGTAATGGATCATTTGTCGGCTGACAGTATTGGAATTACCATGTTTTATGTATTGTTAGTGGGACCGATTTCCGAAGAATTTATTTTTCGCGGAGCAATTTTAGACCGTTTTCATTTGGCGTTTCCGTTCTGGATCGCTAACACATTACAGGCATTCCTTTTTGGGGTATATCATATGAATCTGATACAGGGATTATATGCATTTCTTTTAGGAATTCTTCTGGGAATGATTCGTTATGTTACAGGTACGATCCTTGCTAATATTACAGCACACATTCTTTTTAATGGAACATCGTATGCGATTTCGGCGATCAGTGCGGTAAAAGGAGCTGCTGCCCCATGGATCACAATCGTACTTTTTGCTGTCGGAATTGTATTGTTTCTGGTTGGAACAGCCGGGTTACGAAAAGAATACCAAAAGAAGATGCTGCGGGAAGAACAATCCTGAATTTTTACAGGTTCTGGATAGCTGATAAGAAGGCGTTGACGGGGGAAAACAAGCTTTCTTGCCAATGGATTTTGTGGTACAATAAATAGTAAGGGAAAAAGCACTATAAACACGGAGGAGGAAACTGTGCGAAAAGATAAAAAAGTAATTGGAATTTGTGTCGCATCCATGCAAAGTGACAGTTGGGAAAAGCATGTGCGTGCGATTTGCAAAGAAGCAGGAAAAAGAGATTATACCGTTATGATCTTTAATACATTCCAGCGCTTATATGAGGTGACTAAGTTTGGTGAAGGGGAAGTCAGAGTATTTGATATGATTCCTTTTCATAAGCTTGGGGTTTTGATCGTTTTTTCTGAGTCGATTGCAAATGATGAGATATCAGAACAGCTGGTACAAAAAGCAAAAGATGCCGGTGTGCCTGTTATTACGATAGACAGAAGGATGAAAGGCTGCCATAACGTATTATTTGCATATGAAGAATCCTTTGAAAAAGTAGTTCGTCATGTGATCGAAGATCATGGCTGTAAAAAGATTAATTTCATGGCAGGTTTTGAACATAATGAGTTTTCGGATGCGAGAATCGGCATTTTTAAAAAAGTCTTAGAACAGAATGATCTGGCCTTTGAGCCGGAACGACTGGCTTATGGACAGTTTTGGGAGATGCCGGCAAGACATGCATGTGAAGAATGGGTTGCAAAGTGGCAGCGTGGAGAACAAAGCATGCCGGAAGCAGTGATCTGTGCAAATGATATTATGGCATTGACAGTAATGAATGTTTTAACGAATCATGGTATTTGTATTCCAAAAGATGTTATTGTGACCGGCTTTGACGGATTAGAGTTAGAGCAATATTGTACTCCGAGATTGACGACAGCAACAGATGATGTCCGCCAGATCGGACAGAGTATGTTAGACATTATTGATCGTTGTATTGAAAATCCGACAGAAGAACCCAAAGATTTGTATATTCCGTTTCATACCCGGTTTACGGAATCCTGTGGCTGCAAACCGATCAAGAGTTGCAATCCGAATGAACGGATCATGCAGCTTTACGGATATGCGGCTGAGATGCGTCAGCAGTCAACCGATACGTTCTTTATGATGACAACGCTGACAGATGGATATTCTGCTGTAGAAATGGGAAATAAATTAAAAGACTATCGTAAAGCAATTGATGCAAAATATATGATGCTTTTTTTGGATCCTTCTTATTATAAGGAGACAGATATCCCGACAAACCATTTTGAAAAAGACTCGTATGTTTTGTTTACACAATTAAAAGATAATGTATACGATGTTCCGTTAGAAGAAGTAAAGAAAGATGAATTTATAGATAAGATCTGCTGGATGGCAGAAAAAAAGGAGCCTTTATTATTTATTCCAATCCATTGTCAGGAGGAAAACTATGGATTTATGGTAACAACATATGATTATGAGGGAAAAGATACCAGGGCATTTTATGAATTTGTATTGGGGTTAGATCAGGTGTTAGGAACAATCCGCAGACAATCCCAGCTTCATCGTAGTTATGTCACGGATGCCTTGACCGGTCTGTATAACAGAAGGGGCTTCTATCTTCGTTTTGAAAAGAAGATGAAGCAGCTTGCCGATAAGGATAAATATCTTTTTATGGCATCTGTGGATATGGATGGATTAAAGTTTATCAATGATACATATGGTCATGCTGAAGGAGATTTTGCAATCAAACGTTTGGCAGAAATTTTGCAGGAAATGGTAACGGATGAGCACGGAATCTGTGCTCGTTTCGGCGGTGATGAATATATGGTTGTGCAGCTTATGGAAGCAGAAAAAATAGATCATGATTTTTGTGACCATTTTGAGCAGCGGCTTCAGGATAAGATCAGGCAGGACAACCAAAAGAAAAAAGCGGTCTATGAATTAAGTGCCAGTTGTGGGGTGATTGGCAGAAAGATTCAGAATGCAGAGGAAATTGATACTATGATGAAAGAAACAGATGAGAAGATGTATCAATGCAAATGCAGGCATCATAACAGCAGAGCAGCCAGAAGCAGACAGAAAAGTATGTAATAGTCTATTGGGGAGGAAAGCAAATGCGTAAAGTAGAGACTTTTGATTATGAGAATATACAACATGTTTTTTCACTGTTATCAAAATGCACAGAAGATTATTTGTTTATATATGATTTTCCGGCAGATGAATATGCGATATCAGCAAGTGCAACAGAGACATTTATGCTCGAGGAGCCAGAGTTTGATCATGCAACAGAGATCTTAATGAATGTCTGCCATCCGGAAGACAGAAAGCTGTTAAGAGATAACTTGCAAGGGATCATAGATGGTACAGTCAGAGAGCATAATTTGGAATACCGGTGGCTTGGCAGAAACGGACATTCAATCTGGATAAGTTGTAGAGGACAGGTTGTCTATGATCAGAACGATCATGCTAAGTACATGGTAGGAAGGATCACAGAGCTCGGAAGACGGAATATGATCGACAACACAACAGGATTATATCGTGAGATACGATTGAAATCGGATCTTACAAAGAGAGTTTTAACAGGGGATAAGAATGGATTTTTGTTACGGATCGGTATTGATAATTTTAAGACAGTCAATGATAAGTTTGGCAGAAATTTTGGAGACAGTGTATTAAATTCTGTAGCAGAATGCATTCGGGAATGTGTTGATGAACACGGCAGAGTATACCGGATGGATGGTGATGAAATGATGGTCGTAGCAGAAGTAGCTGACTATGATCAAAAGGAAGATCAGGCACGTACTTTATATCACAAGATCCGTCAGCGTGTCGATGAGTCGATTGCAGCCATGGGATATAAGCATTTTCATACGATTTCCGCTGGTGGAACTTATTTTAAGCCGAGAATGCAGGATGTTAATACTTTATTAGAGCAGGCAGAATTTGCATTGCATGAAGCAAAGCAACGTGGAAAGAATACATATGTGAGGTATCAGGAAGATACCTATCAGGCATTTGTTAAACGAATGGATATTCAGGAACGGTTACGTCGTTCCGTTGAAGAAAATTACAAGGGCTTTGAATTATATTACCAGCCGATCGTTAATACCCGGAAGAAAAAAATCCTTGGGGCAGAGGCATTGCTTCGCTGGCAGGATGATGTAGTAGGCCGATTATCACCGGCAGAGTTTGTACCATTGTTAGAAGAAAGTGGGTTGATCATTCCGGTAGGACGCTGGATTATCCGGACTGCATTAGAACAATGCCTTTGCTGGCAGAAGAAAGATAAAAATTTTCGTATGAATATCAATCTTTCTTCAATACAGCTAAAGAAGAGCGATGTGATTATGGATATTGAAACGATCATGCAGGAATTAGGGATCGGCAATCACAATGTTCTGTTCGAAGTAACGGAAAGCGGAGAGTTAGAATCAGACAGTATAACACAAAAGATATTGTTTTCATTCCGCAAGAGAAACTTAAATCTTGGAATTGATGATTTTGGTACCGGATATTCTAATTTCCGCTATGTCAAGGAAATGATGTTTGATTTAGTTAAGATCGATCAGGCGTTTATCCGTAATATCACAAAAAGTCAATATGACTATCTTGTTGTAAAACAGATGACAGAACTTGCACACAGCCTGAATCTGAAAGTATGTTATGAAGGCGTTGAGACAGCAGATGATCTGGAATGTGTTTTGGACCTGAATCCGGATTATATTCAGGGATATTATTTTGCCAAACCAACGACAGCAAGTGACTTTGAGACACGTTATCTGTGTATGGAACAGAAGTTTTAAAGAAAGGGAACAAAAAGTATGGCATGGTATGATTCAGCAGTTTTTTATCATATATATCCATTAGGATTATGTGGATGCAAAAAGGAAAATACAGGAGAAGCAGAATATCATTTTGATATTTTGAAAGAATGGGCACAGCATATTGCAAAGATGAATTTTACGGCAATTTATATCGGACCGTTGTTTGAATCGGTGGGACATGGATATGAGACAACTGATTATAAGAAAGTAGATATACGTCTTGGGAGCAATCATGATTTTAAAGAATATGTGCAATATTGTCACGAGTTAGGACTTCATGTGATTGTCGATGGTGTCTTTAACCATGTGGGACGTGAATTCTTTGCATTTCGTGATGTTAAAGAAAAAAGAGAAGCATCCGCATATTGCAATTGGTTCTGTAATCTGAATTTCTCGGGAAACAATGAATATAATGACGGATTTTGTTATGAGAACTGGGGCGGATACAACTTGCTTGTTAAATTAAACCAGCAAAATCCACAGGTACAGGAATATCTTTTTGATGTGATCCGCTTCTGGGTGTCGGAGTTTGATATTGACGGTATTCGTCTGGATGCAGCAGATGTATTGGATTTCGGCTTTATGAAAGCTATGCGGCAGGTTGCTAACGACGTCAAAGAAGATTTCTGGCTGATGGGTGAAGTGATCCATGGTGATTACAGCCGTTGGGTAAACGATGAGATGTTACATTCGGTGACAAATTATGAATTGCACAAGGGTTTGTATTCCGGTCATAATGACCATAATTATTTTGAAATCGCACATTCGATCAAGCGTCTTAATGATATCTGCCGTGGACGAAGACTATATACGTTTGTTGACAATCATGATGTAGCAAGGATTGCAAGTAAATTACAAAATAAAGCACATCTGCCGTTGGTTACAATTCTCTTATATACAGTCTATGGTATTCCTTCTGTCTATTATGGCTCGGAATTTGGAATCGAAGGACAAAAAGAGCAAGGTTCAGACTGGAATCTGCGTCCTGCATTGTCGTTGGCTGATTATGCAGATGCCTATGAGAACAATGAGATTACAAAGCTTTGCCGGAAGTTAGGACAGCTTAAAAAAGAGTATGCAGAATTGACGAATGGAACCTATCAGGAGTTGATTCTGACAAACAGACAATTTGCTTTTGGACGGATTCTGGATGGAAAAGAGTGCATCAGTGCATTGAATTGTGATGATGCCCAAGCTTCGTTTGAGATTCCGTTATGCTGTCAGAATGCAACAGCAAAAGAACTTTTAGATCAGGAGGCTGTTCTTTATGAAGTGACAGACCGGCAGACACTAAAAGTAACATTACCGGCAAATACCGGAACGGTCTTTTATGTAGAGTAAAAAAGACGGTAACATTGTTGCGTCAGATCAGTAAAAAAATCTTGCATACTAGAGAAATTTTCTAGAATAACCATGAAACGATACTAATCGTATCTGATAAAAAACATCCTGCTAAAAGATAGGTACCCGGAATCTGTGATATCCGGTGATAATAGTACATATCAAAATGCAGGATGTTTTTTCTTTTCATTTTTTATCTTAGTTTGCATCAAATAGTTTTATACCATCGTCCTGTCCATATACAGCAAAACCGGCAAAGTTTTGTGCTTCTAATTTATTTAAGAACTTTCCGAGTTTCTTTGGACGGGCAAATACAGAAACCATATATTCGTTACGGAGAGATTCTGCGTAAACCAGGGCATCGGCAAAAGTATCAGGATCATAGAAGACCGCAATGCGCTTTTTCTGTCCCGGAATCGTATATCCCTGTTCTATTAAGATACCAAAAATTCGTTCAAAACCGATCGAAAATCCGACAGCAGGAATATCTTCATTTAAGAACTTACCGATCAGATTGTCATAACGTCCGCCACCGGCAACAGCACCGCTGTATCCTTTTGCTTCGACTTCAAAGATCGTACCGGTGTAATATCCCTGACCACGTACCAAAGAAGGTGTAAAAGTAATTGCGATCGTGTCATGCGAAACTTTCTTTACTGTATCCATGATATATTTCAGACTTGTTACATATTCTGCATCACAAACCTTGGCAACGGAATCCAGATCAAGAGAGCCGCTTTCAAAAAGAGAGATAAATTTATCTATCGCATTCTGTGAAAATTCTGCCTCTGTCAGTTCTGCTTTGACACCGGCAATACCGATCTTATCAAGTTTATCAAAGATGATCGCTAATTTCTCATTATCGCTTTCCTCAAATCCTGCATAGGCAAAGATACTTTTTAAGATACGACGGTCATTGATCTTAACCGTGAAATCAGAAATACCGATCTTTTTAAGTGCTTTTGTTGTAGTAAGGATCAGATCAACTTCAGCGTCAGAAGATGGATTACCGATAATATCGATATCACATTGCATAAATTCACGAAGACGGCCTTTTTGCGGACGCTCTGCACGATATACACGATCCATCTGGATGACTTTAAACGGAGTCAGCAGATCGTTTCTGTTATTTGCAAAGTAGCGGGAAAGCGGAAGCGTCAGATCGTAGCGCAGTCCCATATCGGATAATGATTTTTCATCGGCATTTCCTGATGCAAGAGCCGATGAAAGCTTTTGTCCACGCTTTAATATCTTAAAGATCAGATTTAAGTTTTCGCCACCCTCGCTTTTATCTAAGTTGACGGCATCTTCGATGATCGGGGTTGTAATGCGGGAAAAACCGGCATCCTGATAGGTTTCTAAGATCGCATTTTGTAAATAATCGCGAATGGCTGCTTCCTGTGGTAAATAGTCTTTCGTTCCTTTTACTGGAGTTGATTTCATATATGTCATCCTTTCCTGTTCATAAGATTACAAATTTTCATGGTTTGTCTCTGTTTATCGTAAAATAAAGCCTAAACATATTTACTTTATCATAATTCACTGTATTCAGCAAGGAAAAAGAAAGTCAGATTGTCAACAGAAATGGAATAGAAAGCGAAAGCGTCAGAAAACGAAAAGAAAATTTTGACTTCTTTTCTGGAATGGTGTAAAATTAGTTATTAATATGCTGGTTCGAAAGAATCACAGCAGAAATAAAGCCGGAATAAACGGTAAGAAAACGACTATGGAGGAAATATGGACAAGAAGTTAAAAGTTGGTATCCTTGGTGGTACCGGAATGGTAGGACAGAGATTTATTTCATTATTAGAGAATCATCCTTGGTTTGAAGTAGTTGCAATTGCTGCAAGCCCACGTAGTGCAGGCAAGACTTATGAAGAAGCAATTGGCGGACGCTGGAAAATGACAACTCCTATGCCGGAAAAGGTAAAGAAGATTGTTGTACAGGATGTGAGCAATGTAAAAGAAGTTGCTGCCGGCGTAGACTTTGTATTTAGTGCCGTGGACATGACAAAGGACGAGATCAAAAAGATCGAAGAAGAATACGCAAAAACCGAAACTCCAGTTGTTTCCAACAATAGTGCGCATAGATGGACACCGGATGTCCCAATGGTAGTGCCTGAGTTAAACCCGGAGCATTTTGAAGTTATTGAAGCACAGAAGAAACGTCTTGGAACAACAAGAGGTTTTGTTGCTGTCAAACCAAACTGCTCAATCCAGAGTTATACACCTGCATTAACCGCATTAAAGAAAGCAGGATTTGAACCTAAGACAGTTGTTGCTACAACATATCAGGCAATCTCAGGTGCGGGTAAGACATTTAAGGACTGGCCGGAGATGGAACACAATATCATCCCGTTTATTGGCGGTGAAGAAGAAAAGAGTGAGCAGGAACCACTCCGTATCTGGGGACATGTTGAAAATGGCGAGATCGTAAAAGCAGACAGTCCTGTTATTACAACACAGTGTATCCGTGTACCTGTATTAGATGGTCATACAGCCGCTGTATTTGTTACTTTTGAAGAAGGTAAGAAGCCAACGAAAGAGCAGATCATTAAAGTATGGAGAGAATTTAAAGGACTTCCACAGGAATTAGAACTTCCTAGTGCTCCAAAGCAGTTCATTCAGTATTTAGAAGAAGATGACCGTCCACAGGTTGCATTGGATGTGGATTTTGAAAATGGCTTTGGTGTTTCTATGGGAAGATTAAGAGAAGATACTGTTTTTGATTACAAGTTTGTTGGTCTTTCTCATAATACAGTTCGTGGTGCTGCCGGTGGTGCATTGCTAACAGCAGAGCTTCTTACAGCAAAGAAATACATCACTGCAAAATAAGAAACAGACAGGAAAAAGCTCATAAGGGGGATTGGATATATGGCAAATAACAGATATCGAATTTTGGTAAAGGGAATTGTACAAAAAGACAATAAGTTTCTTATTGTCGAAAAATGGTATGATGACAATATTGTAGATCCTTACCAGTGGGAATTTGTAGATGGCGAAGCAGAATTCGGAGAATCTCCCGATGCTGCTGTTGTACGCATTATTCAAGAGCAGACAGGGCTTACTTCTGTTGTTGACCGGATTTTGTATACATGGACTTTTATGATTGGTTCAGAATGTAATCTCGGACTTTCTTATCTTTGCCTTACGGATATGGATGAAGATACGGTTGTCTTATCGGAAGACCTAAACAACGCAAAGTGGATCGAGGCGGATGAGATTGAAGATTATATTAATAACAGGAGAATGATCGAAGATCTTAAGAATGCAGAATTATATTAAAAAGGGTGCATCTGTCAATTTGGTTGACAGGTGCTCTCTGTATGTATAGGGCTGTGCAAAAAAAGAAAACAGGAGGGATAAAATGTCTGCAATTTTGATTAAAAATGGGCATCTGGTCGATCCGGCAAACCAAAAAGATGAAGTTTGCGATATTTTGATACAGGACGATAAGATAGCAAAGGTTGCTGCAAATATCACGGATAACGAAGCACAGGTGATTGATGCGGCCGGAAAATATGTAATGCCTGGACTGATCGATCTTCATGTGCATTTAAGAGAACCGGGCTTTGAGTACAAGGAAACTATTGAAACCGGAACAAAAGCAGCAGCACATGGTGGTGTAACCTCAATCTGTCCGATGCCAAACACAAAGCCGGTAATCGACAGTGCCGAGCGGATCAAAGATCTTTTAAAAAGATCAAAAGACGCACCAGTACACGTTCTTCCGATCGGAGCTGTTACGATCGGTCAGGAGGGTAAAGAATTAACTGATATTGCTGCTATGAAAGAAGCCGGAGCCGTTGCATTAAGTGAAGACGGTAAATCTGTCATGGATACACTGGTCTTTCGCAAAGCATTATGGAAAGCAGCAGAATGTAATATTCCGATGTTTTCTCATTGTGAAGATAAAAGCTTAGTCGATGGCGGAGTCATGAATGCAGGTGCGAAAGCAAAAGAATTAGGACTTCCGGGTATCACCAATGCGGTAGAAGATGTGATCGTGGCAAGAGATATTATTATGAGTAAGGAAGCAGGCTGTCAGCTTCATTTGTGCCACTGTTCGACAAAAGACAGTGCTGTTTTGATCAAAATGGCAAAAGAACAGGGACTTTCAGTAACCGGAGAAGTCTGTCCGCATCATTTTACGATGTCAGATGACCAGATCACAGAGGATCATGGCAGGTTTAAGATGAATCCGCCTCTTAGAAGCAAAGAAGATGTAGAAGCATTAAGAGGGGCACTCCGCGATGGCATTATGGATGCAATCTCGACCGATCATGCACCACATGGAGCCAAAGAAAAGAACCAGTCGATGAAAAAAGCACCATTTGGTATTGTCGGTATTGAAAATTCTTTTGCATTAGGATATACCGAATTAGTAAAAAAAGGATACCTGACTTTGTCACAGCTTGTAGAGAAGATGAGTGTAAATCCGGCAAAGATTTTGCATATTGATAAAGGAAACTTAGCACAGGGCAGAACAGCCGATGTCATTATTGCAGATTTGTCAACCGAATATGCGATCGACACAAACGACTTCTTTTCAAAAGGAAAGAATACACCATTTGAAGGAAAGAAAGTATACGGACGGATAGAGACAACGATCGTAGACGGAAAGATCGTATATCAGTTTGAAAGTGAAAAATAAGTATTTTATAGAATATGGAACAGATAAGAAAAACAGGATAGAAAACAGATATTCATACGAAGAAAGGTGGAAATCAGAGATGATCAATAAGTTAGTAGAAGAAATTAAAAAGAAAAATGCACCGATCGTTGTAGGATTAGATCCTATGTTAAATTATGTACCGCAGCAGATTCAAAAAGCTGCTTTCGAAGAATATGGTGAAACCTTAGAAGGTGCTGCCGAAGCAATCTGGCAGTTTAATAAAGGGATCGTAGATGCAACATACGACCTGATCCCGGCAGTAAAGCCACAGATCGCCATGTATGAGCAGTTTGGTATTCCGGGAATGGCAGCCTTTAAGAAAACAGTGGATTATTGTAAAGAAAAAGGTCTGATTGTGATCGGTGATGTCAAGAGAGGCGATATCGGATCAACTTCTGCTGCATATGCAGTCGGTCATCTTGGAAAAGTACAGGTTGGAAGTAAATCCTATTATGGATTTGATGAAGATTTTGCAACGGTTAATCCATATCTGGGAAGTGATGGTATCAATCCGTTTCTGGATGTTTGTAAGGAAGAAAAGAAAGGAATCTTTGTATTAGTTAAGACTTCAAACCCATCAAGTGGGGAATTTCAGGATCAAAAGATTGATGGCAAGCCTTTGTATGAATTAGTCGGTGAAAAGGTCGCACAGTGGGGAGAAGAGTGCATGGGAGATACTTACAGTTATGTCGGTTGTGTAGTAGGTGCAACGTATCCTGAGATGGGCAAGGTTCTTCGTAAGATCATGCCAAAGACATATATTCTTGTGCCGGGGTATGGCGCACAGGGTGGTACCGCAAAAGATCTTGCTCCATATTTTAACAGCGATGGACTGGGTGCGATCGTAAATTCTTCAAGAGGAATCATTGCTGCTTATAAGAAAGACACCTATGCAAAATACGGTGAAGCAAATTATGCAGATGCTTCTCGTCAGGCTGTTGTTGATATGATTGAAGATATTAACAGTGTATTATAGGAGGAAGAGAATGGCAGACAAAATGAAAAGCACAGCGACCGTTGACAGTCAGGTGATGCTGTCAGACGGAATCTACAGTATGTGGTTAAAGTTTCCGAAAGAACAGGATGTTGCAAGTAAAGCAGTTCCGGGACAGTTTATTTCGATGTATTGTAAAGAGGGAAGCCGTCTGCTTCCAAGACCGATCAGCATTTGTGAGATCAATAAAGAAGAAAGTATGCTTCGCGTTGTATATCGCATAGCCGGTCAGGGAACCAAAGAATTTTCAACGATGCAGGCAGGAGATACGATCGAGATCGTCGGTCCTCTCGGCAATGGCTTTGCATTAAAAGAAGGGAAAAATGTTTTGATCGGTGGCGGTATTGGAATTCCTCCTATGCTTGCACTTGCAAAAGCATTAAAAAAGGATGTAACGGTTGTTTTAGGATATCGAGACAGTAATCTTTTCTTAAAAGAAGAATTTGAACCATATGCCAAAGTGGTGATCGCAACAGATGATGGCAGCGTTGGAACAAAAGGAAATGTAATAGATGCGATCCGCGAAGAAGAATTAGAAGCGGATACACTTTATGCCTGTGGGCCAATGCCAATGCTTCGTGGTGTTAAAGCCTATGCCGAAGAAAAAGACATCTTAGCACAGGTTTCACTCGAAGAAAAAATGGCATGTGGAATCGGTGCCTGCCTTGGATGTGTATGCCAGTCCAAAGAAAAAGACAGCCACAGCCATGTAAATAACAAGAGGGTATGCAAGGATGGACCTGTTTTTGATGCCCGTGAGATTATATTGTAGGAGGAAAAAAGATGAACTTATCCGTTGATTTTGCGGGAGTGGAAATGAAAAATCCGGTAACAACAGCTTCCGGTACATTTGGATCGGGTGCAGAATTTGCAGAATTTGTTGATCTGAACGAGTTAGGTGCCGTTACGACAAAAGGAGTTGCCAATGTCCCATGGGAAGGAAATCCCACACCAAGAGTATGTGAAACCTATGGCGGCATGCTTAATGCGATCGGTTTACAGAATCCGGGAATTGATGTATTTGCAAAAAGAGACATTCCTTTTTTAAAACAATATGATACCAAGATTATTGTCAATGTATGTGGAAGAACAACAAAGGATTATGTAGAAGTGGTAGAGCGTTTGAGCCAAGAAGATGTTGATCTGTTAGAGATCAACATTTCGTGTCCGAATGTCAAAGCCGGTGGAATTGCCTTTGGTCAGGATCCAAAGCAGGTAGAAAAGATTACATCAGAGATCAAAGCAAAAGCAAAGCAGCCTGTTATCATGAAGCTTAGTCCAAATGTAACAGACATTACAGTTATGGCAAAAGCAGCGCAGGAAGGCGGAGCGGATGCTATATCTTTGATCAATACCTTAACCGGAATGAAGATTGATATCAACCGTCGTGCTTTTGCATTGGCAAATAAGACAGGCGGTATGTCGGGACCGGCAGTAAAGCCGGTAGCAGTCCGTATGGTTTATCAGGCAGCACATGCTGTAACAATCCCGGTACTTGGTATGGGGGGGATCGCAACAGCAGAAGATGCGTTGGAATTTATCATGGCAGGTGCAACAATGGTTTCAATCGGTACAGCTAATTTTCATAATCCGACAGCAACCGTAGATGTGATCTGCGGAATGGAAGCTTTTATGCAAAAGAATGGTGTAAAAGATATCAAAGAATTGATCGGATGTGTAGAGTAAAGATAGGAAAAGCCCATAAAATAGGAGGTTACAGATTAAGATGGAAGCATATAAGAAAGAATTTATAGAGTTTATGGTAGAAAGTAACGTATTAAAGTTTGGTGATTTTACATTAAAGAGTGGAAGAAAATCCCCATTTTTTATGAATGCAGGTGCATATGTAACAGGAGCACAGCTTCGTAAGCTCGGTCAGTATTATGCAAAAGCGATCCATGAACATTATGGCGATGACTTTGATGTATTATTTGGACCGGCATACAAAGGAATTCCGCTTAGTGTAGCAACAACGATCGCTTTTAGTGAGATGTATGGAAAAGAGATCCGTTATTGTTCAAACAGAAAAGAAGTCAAGGACCATGGTGATACCGGAATCCTGCTTGGAAGTAAGATTCAGGATGGAGATAAAGTTGTGATCATTGAAGATGTTACGACATCCGGAAAGTCGATCGAGGAAACTTTCCCAATCATTAAAGCACAGGGTGATGTAGAGATCATCGGTCTTATGGTTTCATTAAATCGTATGGAAAGAGGTCTGACATCGAATGCCAGTGCATTAGATGAAATACAGGAAAAATATGGCTTTGGTGCAAATGCGATCGTCACAATGGAAGATGTTGTGGAATGCCTGTATAACAAAGAGTGCCAGGGAAAAGTATTGATTGATGATACCTTAAAAGCTGCGATTGATAAATATTATGAAGAATATGGTGTAAAATAGTATAAAAATGGAGGCTGTTTATGGAAAAAGTATATAAAACTATGAAATCCGTTGGTGCGTTTAATGTTGTAATGGGTATTTTGATGATCGTATCAGGTATTTGCTTTGGTGTAGCAGTAATCGTCAAAGGTGCAAAACTTCTGAAACACCGTTCGGATCTGATCTTCTAATGCAATATTTGGTTTTAAAGTTTCTGGATGATTTTTCCTGTCTGGCAGGAGACTGCCCATCTAGTTGTTGTATAGGCTGGAAGATACTTGTCGACAAAGAAGCATATGAGCGCTTTAAGCAAATAGAACCAAAGTGGCTGCAAGAAGAGATCTTACAGGGTATTGAAGAAAAAGACGGTAAGTATTATTTTAAAAATCAAAAAGATGGAAGCTGTATTATGCTGCAGCAGGATCATCTGTGTAAGATTCAAAAACATACCAAAGAAGCAATGCTTTGCAATACATGCCGGAAATATCCGCGGATATCAAATCGGATAGAAGACATTGTCTGTATTTCCATGGCAGCATCCTGTCCGGCATTTGCACGTAGACTGGTTACTGAAAAATTGCAATGGAAATGGATAGATAAGCAAAAAATAACATTGGTTTCATTATGTGGTATCAAAGCATTTGATTCGATTCTGTCTTTTCAAAAAGAGATGGAAGAAATTGCGATACAATATGAAAAGCAGCAGGAAAAAGAATGGATCATTTACCAATGCTTTGAAAAGATGGCAGATGATTTATTAGAAATACTTCCATATTTTCGTGAAAAAGATGATTTTTTTCAATATTTGTCTGCGCTGGAAGAAGACAGAACCGATGAAGAATGTTTTACGGTCTATACTGCCTTTTGTACATTGAATCAGACAGAGTGGGTTTGTTTGAAGGAAAATTATATTTCTTATCGGACAGCCGGTTGTCTGATGGAATATCCTAAGATGGGGAAAAAAAGGGGGGTTTTTTAAAAAAATTTTAAAAAAATTTTTTTTTTTTTTTTTTTTTTTTTTTTTTTTT